>Ga0233410_10000084_pt1 | contig 30697 bp, 27 predicted proteins | sample Na_anoxic_1_MG_FD_179869 | JGI IMG/M metagenome (GOLD analysis project Ga0233410, IMG submission 179869) | Seawater microbial communities from Saanich Inlet, British Columbia, Canada - Na_anoxic_1_MG | ecosystem: Environmental > Aquatic > Marine > Inlet | place: Canada: British Columbia...
CCTTTTCGGTGAGCCCATTGATCCAAGCATTGAATGCCCAGTATTTTTGACTGTTGGCAGCTTGCTCAACGAGCTGAGTTTCCTTGAGCGCTTCGTCACCTTCCACAGTCAATGTGCGTGTGTTAACATAGATGATAGTGGCGGAGTCATCTGAAGTCGAGAGCTCAGAGGCCACTGTTTTAGGATTCGTGATTTGGGCAATACGGAAGAAGTCAGCTGCGTTAGCAACCTCTGTTGGAGGTGTACTTGAGTTGAATGGAGCTAGCTCAGTTACTGTCAATTCTGCATCTTTAGCCGCATCCACAAATGACTTTGAGTTGGTAACAGCTGAGGTGAGTTTCGCTTTAGCGTCTTCAGCAGCTTTGGTCATTGCTGCAGTAGCAAGCTTGTTGATGAGATCAGCTTTAGCTAGATCTTTAGCATCTTCGTAGGACTTAACCTGTGGCTGAATGTCTTCATCGAGGCGGATAGCAACATTGCCGTCGCGGCCCACTGTGAAATTATCAAAGTTGTGGTAAACGTCTTCAGCGTTGAACTTCTTTGCAAAAATGAGGTCAATCAGCTGTGTGCCAGCTTGGTAGTTCTTCAGGCTGAGGCTCTTGAGTTCCTCTGGAGCGTTGTCGATAGTGAATGCTTCAGTGTTGACGATGGAGAAATCTTCGCCGGCCTGCTCTTTAGCCGCTGCCGCAGCTATATCGAAATCTTTACCTTCAGAGTCTTGAACTTGATCTACAAAGTCTGAGAAAATTTTGGTAAGGATCTTGGTGTGGCCCTTACGCTGTTCCGTCCATGAAACAAGCTTCTCTTGGTACTCAAGGTTTTTCTTGGAGACTTCAGCTGGATCAGCATCTGGCGCAGGAGTTGGTCGCTTCGGCTCGTCTGATGCGTCGAGGTTGGTTAGTACGTAGGTGAGCTTTAGTGTGCGATCAGTTTTGTATTTGTCCTTGTGCGTTTCCCAGTAGCTTTTGATGTCGTCTTCAGTCGGAGTGATCTTCTCTTCGAAGTCAGCTAGTTTGAAGCTGACAACGCTCATGCCAATGTCTTGGCGGTTGAGTTTATCTTCGGCGATTGTGCGCAGCTTTGATGGTGCGAGTCCTCCGCCAATAATGTCGCGAGTCTTAACGAAAACGATGTACTCGGCAACAAGCTGTTGGAAGTCTTTCTGTTTAAGTCCAAGATTGCCGAGGCTTTCAATATAGCTGCTGTAAAGTTTAGCATCATGGGAGCCATCACGTCCTTTGAACATGTTGTCCTGGATGTATTTTTCAGCCACTTCAGGAGCTGAGTAGAGACCGAGCTCTTCAGCGGCCTGTTTGAGGAGGATGCGGTTGGTGACAAAGTTGAGGTGACTTTGAGTTTCTGATGAAGCATTGCCTGTCAGAGTGCCAACGAATTCTCTAAACTTAAAAAAGTCATTGTAGTTTTGCATCTGAGCGAGCCGTTGGACGGCACTTATCGTGTTCTTGCCAGCTTTACTGAAGTCATTTTGGTCAAGCGAAACATCGTTGACTTGCATGAATTCATTACCTGCTCCACCGCCGCCGGAGCCGCCAGGTTTCATGGTGAGGACTAGTCCAGCTGCGAGGAGGACGAGGACGACGACCATAAGGCCGGTGTATTTACGCATGTTTTCGATCATGATCTGTGGCGTTTTGTCAGTTAGATTGCTGTGTGCCTCATCGGGCACAGTAAGCCGGAGGGGGTTTTAGGGGCAGATACCCGAAGCATCAACTGTGAAATGAGGTTTTTATTGTGGTGGGGGCGATAGTGGCGGGTGAGAGCGCTTTTATGAAGCTGTATTCACTAAAAGGGCAGCGTAAGCTCCGTCGATTTTGTGAATGGCTGGGTGGATGATTTCTTCTTTCTCAAGCTTGATATTCGGATGCTCGGCTATGAATGCTGCGATGAGTTCGGAGTTTTCTTCCTTGTCGATCGAGCAAGTCGAATAGACGAGACGGCCACCAGGCTTAAGACAGGCAATGGCATTGCTGAGAATGAGGTTTTGGAGGGCTGTCACCTCAGTGATGCTTTCTGGGGTCATGCGCCAGCGGGCGTCGACACGCTTGCGGAGTACGCCGGTGTTGGAACATGGTACGTCGAGAAGAATGGCATCGAAGTGCTTGAGCCATTTTTCTGGAGCCGGTTTAGTCCAATCGAACTCTTCAGTCTCAGCTATATCGATGCCGAGGCGGGTGAGGTTACGGTGGAGGCGAGGTAGGCGCTTGGCATTCGAGTCAGTGCAGAGCAGCGTGCCGCGGTTTTCCATCAGATCTGCGATCTGGGTGGCTTTGCCGCCGGGGGCCGCACAGGCATCGAGTACCAGTTCATCAGCTTTTGGATCCAACAGTGTGACTGAGTGAGTGGTGGCAGGGTCTTGGATGTAGATGAGTCCCTTATCAATCCAGTCTTTAGGAGGTAGCCCGTTAGAGATGAAAAATCCATCATGACCTTCGAGTTCCTTGACTCTTTCTGTCGGGCCAACGATGTCTGCGGACTCAGGCTTGAGCGAGTTGAGTCGGAAAGTGGTGAGTGAGGGCTCTTGGTTCCACTTGAGTAGTTTGATTGTGTTTTCCTCACCGAATTGTGCATTCCATCGGTCGACGAGCCAATCTGGATGAGAGTAGCGGATAGCTGGGGTCAGGGTCTCTACAGCGGCTAACATCTCGTCACGTTCACGGATGGTGCGGCGGAGTAAAGCATTGATGAGTCCGCGGATGCCTTTGCGCGCAGAGTTGACAGTCTCGTTGACCGCCGCGTGGTCAGGGAGTCCCATGATGAGGAGTTGGAAAAGGCCGACTCTGAGATGACAACGGACCTGGATGTCGATCTCGCCATCGCGCAGTTGAGCAATCCAGTGATCTAGTAATCTTTGGTTACGCACGACGCCTATGATGAGGGCGTTGAGTAGATTGCGATCTTCACGGGAGATTTCGTAGGCGCGGGCGGAGTTGTCGACGAGTGTTTCGGCGTACATGTAGCCGTCTTCCCATTCTTCTAGGGCCTCTGCGGCCATGCGGCGGATATTGGTAATCATGGATGTGAGTGTGTAAAATTAATGAGACTCGAGTTGGTCGATCTCGTTTTGGAGGTTGATTAGAGCTTGGTCTTGCCATTGTGTACGCGCGTGCTCTGTGTGATAAATATTTTCTAGGAGGAGGAAGTTACGCAGCACATCGCAGCGCTTTTCACGATAGATTTCAGGTTCAATCCAGTTGTATTCAGTGAGAATGGCGTCTGCGTAGCTTTGGTACTGTTCTGCTGGGGAGCCGAGGATGGAGAGGTCGATGTCGCAGATGATTTCTTCTGAGCGCATGCCACTGGCTTCTTTGTGTTCAGTGGCCATGATGAGGGCGATGGCCTCGGTTTCTAGTGGATGACCGCGTAGGAAATGTGTGAGTAACGCGGCGCTAGAGTCTTCGTTGTCGGCGCGGGTGCTTTCATAGATGATGTCGTGGAACCAAATGGCGAGCTCTATACTGTCTCGACCATCATCTGTTGGTTTGTCTGGCCAAGCATCAAATTTCTCGAGGCAATCGTGAATGTGCACGATGTTATGGTATTTGCGCTCAGGGGAAGTGTGCAGAGTGGCAATAGCTTCCCACGGTTTTGCGGGATCATCAATTTTGATGCGTGTGGCAAATGCATTCCAGCGTCTTTCGAGCACTGGGAGTATGGAGTCGGTAAGGTTCAATGCGAGTGGTGTTAGCCGCCGGCTGCGATGGTGATGATTTCGAGGGAGTCGTCATCCTTTAGCACAGTAGAATCGTAATCGCGAGGAAAGAGTGCCATCTTGTTATGTTCCACCACAACGGGTTTGTCTGCCAGTCCTAACGAGGCTAGGAGGCTAGTGACAGTGTTGTCCGCTGTTAGTAGGTGGTCATTTCCATTAAGTATAACTTTCATTATTAATTTCTAATTCTTAATTCTTAATTCTTAATTCCTGAATGCTAAAAGGAGTAGCCTTTTTAGGCGTTCAGGATGGCTTCGTCCCAGTCTTTCCAGACGGCTTCATATCCTTTACTTTGGAGGAGTTCGGCGATTAGGGCTGGGCTGCGCTTGTCGTCGATAGTGAATTGCTCGGTGGCCTTCTGGCAGGGCTTGGGCTCTTCGATTTCTACGCGACGTCCTTTGATTGTGAGGTGGAGGTCATCGTGGCCGGCACCAGTGTAGCCACCGGGCTCGGTTTGTGAGCCGGCTGACATGTGGGTGAATCCGAGCCCTAATATGGAGTCGCGCAGCTTGGCTGGTTCGCGGGTCGAGAGCACGATGTTGACGTGGGGGAAGCAGATGCGGAAGGCCGCAGTGAGCTGAACGAATGCTCGGTCGTCTAAAAAGAGGTCTGGGTCTGGTGCGTATTGGTAGTTTCCTGCATACGGGCGCATCCGTGGGAAGGCGACACTGAAGGAGGCTTTCCAGCAATGCTTATAAAGGTATTCGAGGTGGGCTGCTAGGGCCACTGCTTCTTGTCGCCATGGGGCAAGACCAAAAAGCGCGCCGATGCCAATCCTGCGGAAGCCGCCAGCGTAGGCGCGCTCTGGGCATTCTAGCCGCCAATCGAAATTTTTCTTTGGGCCAGCTGTGTGGAGTTTGCTGTAGACTTCTCTGACGTAGGATTCTTGGTAGACGATGAGGCCTTCTCCACCGTGGTCGACTATTTCTGCGTACTGGTGGTCTTCCATCGGTCCGACTTCAATCGCGACTGTCGGGATGAACGACTTGATGGCATCGATACAGTTCTGCAGGTAGCCGTCTGAAACAAACTTCGGGTGCTCGCCGGCGACGAGTAAGATGTTGCGGAAGCCGAGTCCGTGCAGGTGGCGGGCTTCGGTGACTACTTGCTCGATAGTGAGGGTGGTGCGCAGTATCGGGTTGTCCCGTGAAAATCCGCAATACGTGCAATTGTTGACGCATTCGTTCGAGACATAAAGCGGCGCAAATAGGCGCATTGTCTTGCCAAAGTTACGTCGAGTGAGCTTCTGTGACTCAGCCGCCATGGCCTCGAGCTGCTCGTTCGAGGTGGGCGCGATGAGGCGCTCGAACTTCTGTAGAAATGCGGACTTTTGCTCTGGGAGCTTGTTGAATGTATCGACGAAGGACAATTTAGTTAATTGTTATTAGTTATTCGCTGAGAGAGACCTTTTGAGGGCTAACTCTTTTACAGAGTAGAGTGAAAATGCTTACACAGAGAGGTAGTCCAGTGAGTAGGTGCTGAATGAATTCTAGTTTGTGCATGTGGTATAGGTCTGAGGCTAGCTTAGTTGGATCCATACCAATACCTTCCGATGGGTAGGAGAGTATGACCATCGCTGCGTTACTATACAAAATTTCAGTGAAAGCGAAATTAGCTAGTGGAATAGTAAATAGGAGGATTAGATATTTCCAGAACCTTTGAGAAGCGAATGGGGTTTTTACAAATAGAGTCCATGCGAAGATGTAAATGACTCCAGTAATGAAATACGGGATTAAGTAGGTGAGCATCCACTCCTCAACAAGAGGTTCAACTTCGACGATTACCGTATTGGTGGCGAGGATGTTGGTTAAAGAATGAAATGACATACCAGTGATTTTGAAATTAAGCTTCGATCACGTCTTCGCCAGAGGCTAAAAGGCTGAGGTAGGCTTCGATTCCTTCTGCTGGGTTGTTGGCTCTCATGAGGGATTCACCGACGAGGACGGCATTGGCTCCCGCGTTGAGTACGCGTTGTCCGTCGGCTGAATTTTTGATACCGGACTCGGAAACGAGAATCACGTTTTCAGGGACTTCATCGACGAGTTGCTCGGTAGTACCGAGGTCGGTGGTGAAGGTTTTGAGGTTGCGGTTATTGATGCCAATGAGGTCGGCGCCGAGATCTAGTGCGCGTTCCATTTCTGAGAGGTTGTGAACTTCCACCAAGACATCGAGTTGGAACGTGCGGGCTATATCGTAGAGTTTCTTCAGTTCTTCATCGGTGAGGCCGGCGACAATCAACAGAATTGCGTCAGCTCCAGCAACGACTGCTTCGTAAATCTGTACTTCGTGTACCATGAAGTCTTTACGAAGACACGGGATAGGTGACTCCTTGGAAATGCGAGTGAGGAAGGAGAGGTGGCCTTTGAAGTATTTCTCATCGGTCAAAATGGACATGCAGTTTGCGCCGCCGTCGATGTACATGCGGGCTTGGCGGACTGGATCAAAATTGGGGTCGATGATACCAGCGGATGGTGAGGCCTTTTTTACTTCGGCAATGACGCCAAGTTGGTCGGGGCCGCGGTCGAGGGCCGAGCGGAATCCTCGGAATTCGTTGCGCTCTAGAGCCGCAGCTTTGAGCTTTTGCATGCGCGGGATCACAGCCTCGATTTCGACCCGCTTGTGATTCATGATTTCAGTCAGTTTGTCCACGCGCGGACACTAAGGGAGGGAATCAAGATTTGAAATCCAATTTTCAACAAATTCTCGTCGCTATGGAGACTGATGAAGGGCTTCTGCCGCGAAAAACGCGAAATGAACGAAAAATGGTGCACGATGAAGCTTTTTTTACACGAATCGCACGAATTCCACTAATGGTTGCTGGGGTTATGAAGCGGACTTAACGCGAAAGGGGACGAAGAGTCAGATGTCATGAAAGGTTTTCTTCCTCGACCCGCATGAGTCGGGGAGCTCTGAGCTAGTCTAGGTACTCAGCGACTACAGTCCAAGAGTCGTCTTTTTTACGTAATTGGAGCAGGATGAAGTCTCCTTTTGGTGGGGATATTTTGATCATCAAGTCATCAGCTAGAATTGAAAAATGGAGTTTGCCGTCAGGGGTGCCAACTGGGTCTGATGACGGAATGATGAAATCTCCCTTGGTAGTAGGTAAAATTTTATATGTTACTGAGTTGAGCATTTTGTTGATGCGTTCTTCTGGGCGTGCGGGCTTTGCTGCGTATGCTTTTTTGATAGCTAAAATCAGTTGTTTGCTCGGAGTTGTGAGTTCTTTTGATCTCCCGTCGACTCCAGCTAGGCCGTATTTTTCTTTTAGGAATTCATGGCCAGGTTTCAAGGTGACTTCCTTGCTGTATGTTTGAGCCAGCTCTTTGTTGTTTCCTCGCATGAAGTAATTCAAATGCTTCTTGGCTGTCGCTATGGCAGCTTGATTCGCGTAACAAGCTGTCGAGATGGCTAGTGTTAGTAATAAAAATATTGGTTTCATAGTTGCTCCATAGAGGTTTGAAGAGGGACGATCAACCTTAAAGCCCCAGGTTTCATTGTGCACCACTTTCGCAAATTTCGCGGTTATGTATTTTCCGTAGCAACCAGAACTACAGGTAGAAAAAAAGCTCGTGAGAGTGAACTCACGAGCTTTTTATTGGGAAGGAATTCTTCCAGCGTATAGGTCAATTATGACTTATAACGAAGACGCTTCTTGTGACGATTTGCCTTCGAGCGCTTGGAGCGCTTATGCTTGTTGATTTTGGCCTTACGGCGTTTTTTTAGACAGCCCATGATGGTATGTGTTTATGGTTAGTTGGATTAACGAATGAGTTTGTTGAGAGGGTATTCAATGATGCCCTCTGCACCCAATTCCTTAAGGGTTGGAATGATCTTGCGAGACACAGTCTCTTCAATCACGGTTTCCACAGCTACCCACCCATCTTCAGAAAGCTGAGAAACGGTAGGACGGCGGAGAGAAGGTAGTGTATCGAGAACTTGTTGCAAGGATTTTTCTGGTAGGTTCATTTTGAGACCTACTTTGTCGCGTGCATCGAGTGCACCTTTGAGCATCAGAACGAGTCGCTCCATCTTGTCACGCTTCCAATCATCTTCAAAAGCAGGTTTGCTTGAGTAGAAGTGTGGGAACGACGTGAGGAGTGTGTCAACGATGCGAAGGTTGTTTGCGCGAATGGAGCTGCCAGTTTCTGTCACGTCGACAATGGCGTCTACGAGATCAGGAACTTTTACTTCTGTCGCTCCCCATGAGAATTCGATGTCAGCTTTGACACCTTTTTCTTCAAGGTAGCGCTCAGTGATGCCGACGCCTTCGGTAGCGATACGCTTACCTTCGAGGTCTTGAGCAGTTTTGATTGGAGAATTTTCAGGAACACAGAGCACCCACTTGGTCGGGCGAGTCGTGGCGCGTGAGTATGGAAGCTCAGCCATATCGACGAGGTCAGCGCGGTTTTCGTATGCCCAGTCGAGACCTGTGATGCCACAGTCAAGGAAGCCTGAGTCGATGTAACCAGCGATTTCCTGAGCACGGATCATGTAGATATCCATGTCTGAGTCGTCAGAAGACGGGCGTAAACCACGATCAGAGAGGTAGACATTGTAGCCTGCCTTCTCGAGTAGTTTTAGTGTTGGACCTTGCAAAGATCCTTTAGGTAGTGCGATTTTAAGTTTGTTAGCCATGGCTTTAGAAACGCTGTGGACGCGCTGTATGGACGTCATGGCTGTAAGAATCAAGGCATTTTTATTCAATTTTATAACAATCTCGGGTACTCGGAGATTTATGATTTCAGTTGGTGGTCTCAAATGGGGGTTGTCGGTTCCTGAAAATGGATGAAATCAGCCAAATTCAACACCCTGAGCGAGTGGTAGGTCATTGCCGAAGTTGATGGTGTTTGTGGCACGGCGCATGTAATTTTTCCATGAGTCGGAGCCGGATTCTCTGCCGCCACCCGTCTCTTTTTCGCCACCGAAGGCACCACCAATTTCCGCCCCACTGGTGCCGATGTTTACATTGGCGATGCCACAGTCTGAGCCTGTTGCGCTGAGGAATATCTCGGCTTCCTGGAGTTTGTCGGTGAAAATACTACTGGAGAGGCCTTGGGGTACGGCGTTATGCAGTTGAATAGCATTGTCTAAGGATGTGTAGCGGAGGATGTATAGAATGGGAGAGAATGTCTCGTCCTGAAGGATTTGCGCCGTTGCTGGCATTTCTATGATGACTGGTTGGACATAGTGGCCATCTGGGAATACTTCTGTGTGGGATAGGGGAGTAATGAGTTTTCCTCCTTGTTGCAGGGCTGAGTCAATCGCTTGGTGGTGGTTTGCTACTGCAGCTTCATCAATCAATGGGCCGACCAGAACATCGGGTTCCCGAGGGTCTCCTATGCTGAGGGTGGCGTATGCCGATTTGAGCATTGAGAGTAAACTGAAGGCCACGGATTCATGGATTATGAGTCGTCTCAAGCTAGTGCAGCGCTGGCCCGCAGTTCCTACAGCTGAGAAGAGAATGGCTCGGGCGGCCAAATCGATGTTTGCGTTGGCTGTCACGATCATTGCATTATTGCCGCCTAGTTCCAGTAAGCTACGGCCTAATCTTTGGGCGACTACTGTGCCGACTGAGCGACCCATCGGGACGCTGCCGGTGGCGCTTACCAGTGGAATATCGGGAGAGCTCGCTAATGCGTGGCCGACCGCTCTGTCGCCAATTATGAGTGAACTGAGTGCTGCTGGAGCCTCGGAGGATTTGTCGATACTCAGCTGGAGTATGTGTTGGCAGGCGATAGCGCAGAGTGGAACTTTGCACGATGGTTTCCAGATGACGGAATTTCCACAGACGAGGGCGAGAACGGCATTCCACGCCCAGACGGCGACAGGGAAATTGAAGGCTGTGATGATGGCTGTTGGGCCAAGCGGGTGCCATTGCTCCATCAGTCGGTGGTCAGGTCGCTCGGTAGCGATGGTTAGGCCGTGGAGTTGACGGCTTAGGCCGACGGCAAACTCGCAGATGTCGATCATTTCTTGAACTTCACCTTCCGCTTCTGAGGGGATTTTTCCGACTTCCAAGGTGATCAACTGAGCGAGTGCTTTTTTGTGCACTCGGAGTTGGTGGGAGAAGTCCTGGATAAGGTGGCCGCGAATGGGAGCTGGGACATTTCTCCAATGTTTGAATGCCTTGCATGATGCCTGGATCGTGTCTTCGGTGGATTCGGTGGGGGCGTGGTGGACCTGGGCTATGGGTTTGTTGTCAATCGGACTATTCACCGAATGGATCATTCCTAGATCCTTTGATTCGATGCTGGAGACGAAAACGCTTGGGTTTATGGTTCGCAGACCTAGATCCTGTAGTTTTGGGGGGAGTAGCTTGCTCATGGTGATGTTTATTCTATGATTGAGGTAGGTTGGGTGACTTTGGTTCCCTTGGTGTTACCAAGGGAAAAATGGCAGCCAAACCTGTTGTGGAGGAAGTCATCTAACGAAATGTCTTCTTGGCGAATGAAGCCTGAGCTTGGTAGCTGGTTGCTAAAAAATAGATCGACTGCAGCACAGATGCTCGCGGCAGTGGTGAGTTGGATGGCGGAAACGGCAGAGCCGTCTAGTTGCGTGTGATAGATTTTTCTGGCATCACTGATTTGAACGAACTGGTCACCCCGCCAGCCAGTGATGTTGCAGAAGGTGAGCACGAGGTCTTGCTGGGTGGTTGGAATGGCATTTTCTAAAATCTCACGCAGCAAGTCTCTACGGTTTGCTAGCTGTAGTTCTTCTAGTAAGAAACGAACGAGGTCGCGGTGGCCTGGGTAGCGGATGGTTTTGTAGTTGATGTTTCTGGCTGCTCCTTGAAGAGATGAGCAGAGAGTTCCTATGCCGCCTGAGGTGTGGAATGCCTCGTAGCGCGTGCCGTCAATCGAGAGCGTCTCTAAGCCAGTGAGTGGTCGGTCCTCCACTAATTCACCGTCACGTAAAGCCTGGCAGGGCTGGCAGTACTCATTGATGAGTCCATCGGTCGACCATGTGAGGTTGTACCTGAGCGAGTTAGTCGGGTAGACTGGCAGGGCGCCCACTCGGATGATGATGTTTTCTACTCGGTCAACTTGCTGGGCTAGGTGATTCGCGATGATAGCTGTGAAGCCAGGAGCGAGTCCACATTGGGGCATTACGGCCTGACCCTGTTGGGCAGATTCGGCGAGTTGTTTTATTTTTTTGCTGACTGAGATGTCTTCAGTGAGATCGAAGTAACTCAAGCCGCAGGCCATTGCAGATTGGGCAACCTGAAGGCAATGGGTATAGCTGAGAGCGCAGATGACTGCATCACAGCCTAGCATGGCGGAGTGGAGGGATTCTTGGTTGTTGGTATCAATGCTGACGCAACGCGTAATGTTGGCGAGCGAGTCTAGAGCTTCGAGCCGAGCATTGCTCTGGTCGGCTAGTGTTAAGGCGTAATCACCTGAGCCCGCTAGTATTCTAGCGATAGTTCCGCCGATTTTCCCACAGCCTAATAATAGAATCTTGTGCATACAATAGAAAGGTGATGAATCCTCATGGTAGCATGGTGCAACCTTCTGTAAAAGAGTGTCTTTTGTTGATTATTTGAGGGATATTGTAGAGAATGAAGTGTGAATGAAAATTTCCAGTGGAGGCCGCAGCCCGAAGCTCAAGTTGTGTTGGATCGACTGTGCGCTGAGCTGCTAGAGAGGAGTGTTTTTTTGCAAACTTTTGCAAGCAGGCTAGAGGGGGAGTGCGGTACTCGCTTGTTTGACTGGATAGATTATTTGGTTGTGCCAGTTTGCGAGGTGCAGAATCTGCCGGGTGTCGGATTTGAGATTTGTAGGCAAGGGGGGCTGCATCATCCAGGTGCTGTGTTCCCTAAGGTGTTTACTAATGTGGAGGCTGAGCAGGTCGCCGAGTGGGGCATGGGTTTAAAGGTGGATAGTTGTGTGGAATTTGCTGTGGCACATGGCATCCGAAGTTTGATTGAGGGAAAGCCGACGGCTCCGCTGAGGATGCTCAGTGTGGAGGATTCCCCGCTAGTGTTAGTACGCGCTGTCGAGCGCCATGGATGGTTTGATATGAAACTGGCTGGAGTCAGCGATGCTACCTGCGTCGATTATTTGAAAATTCAAGAGGCGTTCCTGAGACGAAGAAGAAGTTACACCGATTCGGCGGTCGGGTTCTCGATATTAAATAACTTGTTAGACCAAGCTGTTGCGCTGCTAGGACGAGCGAGAGCGGCAGATTGTTTCTTTAGGAGCGAGCGCAGATTTTGGATGGAGCGTAATAGGGCCGCGCGTGTGCAGAAGCGACGACAGGATAAGTTAGGTCTCGGTTGGGCTAACCATGACCACCATACTTATCGGAGTAGTCGGGAAAATTTTGCTAAATTAGTGGCCACTTTTGAGCGTTTAGGGTTGGAGTGTCGAGAGCGTTTTCATGCTGGATCTGAGGCCGGTTGGGGGGCGCAGGTGATGGAGTCTGAGGAGGCTGGAATTGTGGTGTTCGCAGATGTGGATATGAGTGCGCAGGAGGTGATGGGGGATTTTTCGCATGATGGGCTAGCCGCGAGTGAAAATCTAGGGACGGTGGGGATGTGGTGTGAATTACACGGTGACAGTTTGTTTGAGGCAGGGATGCACCATCTAGAATGCCAATTTGATTTTGAAGCTCTGGCTGATGGTTTGAGGCACGAAGCGGGCATCGAGATGATGGCGCCATTTAGTGACCTACCAAACCTGCGGCAGCAATTCACGCTAGGCGAGCTATGGAAAGTAGATGGGATGCGAATTGAGCGATTGCTGGAGAATGGTCAGATCAGCTCGGCTCAAGCCAAACAGTTTAGCGAACGTGGAGCCATAGGTTCGCACCTCGAAAATTTAGAGCGGCGTAATGGCTATAAAGGATTCAACCAAGAGGGGGTCAATCAGGTTATCGCTGCTACTGATCCTCGTAGACAATAGCCAAAATGGCGCAGCTCTGAAGAGCTGCGCCATTGTTGAAGTGTTTTAGTAAAGAGGCTGGAAGCCTCTTCTACGCTTAGACGTCGAATTTGGTCCAGGCAGCGTTGTTGGCGCTGGATTCTACGACGGCCTCGATAAATGCCATGCCGCGGATGCCATCGTCGATCTTGGGGTAGTCTGTAGCAAATTCGCTAGGTGTCTCACCCGCTTCAACCGCACGGATGTGGTTGGCGAAGTTGAGGTAGAGGTTAGCGAATGCTTCGAGGTAGCCTTCTGGATGGGCTGCTGGGGTGCGGGTGGCTGCTTTTGCGGCGTCGCAGTTGTAGTCGTTGCCAGTGCGGTAGACCTGTGTCGGAGCTGTCTTTGATTTAATAAAAAGTGTGTTTGGCTCATTCTGATGCCACTCGAGTCCGCCTTCTGATCCCCAGACTTTGATCGCGAGGTTGTTTTCTTCACCAACCGCAATTTGAGAGGCTGTGAGGACGCCTTTGGCTCCGCCTTCGAAACGAAGGAGCACATTGCCGTCATCATCGAGTCTGCGCCCAGGGACGAATGCTGTGAGATCTGCCGCGAGTTCGTCAACGTGTAGCCCTGTGATTTCCTCAGCGAGGTTCTCAGCGTGGGTTCCGATGTCGCCCATGCAGCCGGCTGCGCCGGATTTTTTAGGATCGGTGCGCCATGCGGCTTGCTTTTGTCCTTCGGAATCGATCGCGTCAGCTAACCAGCCCTGTGGGTATTCGACAACTACTTTGCGAATCTCACCGAGGTCACCGTTGGCGACCATGTGGCGCGCCTGCTTGACCATTGGGTAGCCAGTGTAGGTGTGGGTGAGGCCGAAGAGTTTGCCTGATTTTTCGATGATAGTTTTGAGTTCCTTTGATTCAGCTAGATCAAGAGTAGCTGGTTTGTCACAGAGAACGTGGAAGCCCGCTTCGAGTGCTGCCTTAGCAGCGGGGAAGTGGACGTGGTTAGGCGTGACGATTGCGACGAACTGCATCCGCTGGTCAGCGGGGAGAGCTGCTTCTTTCTCCATCATTTCAGCAAATGTGCCGTAGCAGCGCTCCGCTGGAAGGTAGAGGTCAGCTCCTGAGTCTTTGGAGCGTTGTGGGTCTGAGGAGAATGCTCCGCAGACGAGTTCAATTTGTTGGTCGATCGCAGCTGCGATGCGGTGGACTGCGCCGATGAAGGCTCCTTGGCCTCCGCCGATCATGCCCATTCTTACTTTAGCCATAGTGTGATTTGAAATTTGAGATTTGAGATTACTACTGAGCGTCGTTGTCGAATGCTCCGTCGAAGTTGAGGTTGGTGTTACGTGGGAAGTCTAGTTTGCGAACGTATTCGCAGGATTCGGTGGCACCGTGGAAGCGATCCATACGGCCGTCTTCCCATTCTACGGAAAGCGGTCCTTGGTATTGGATGTCATTGAGGGCAACGATGATTTCCTCAAAGTTCACATCACCGCGGCCCACTGAGCGGAAGTCCCATTGGCGGCGAGGGTCGAGAAAGTCTGTGTGACCGCCGAATACTCCCACTGTTCCGTCACCGTGGTTGAACCATACGTCTTTCATGTGGCAGTGGAAGATGCGGTCGGAGAAGTTGTAGATGAACTTTACGTAATCGACTCCTTGGTAGGCGAGGTGGGATGGGTCGTAGTTGAAGCCGAAACGTGGGTGGTGGTCGAGTGCTTCGAGCGCGCGCTCAGCGGAGGCGATGTCGAATGCGATCTCCGTTGGGTGGACCTCAAGTGCGAAGTAGACATCCACTTCGGCGAATGCATCCATGATTGCTTTGAAGCGAGTTCCGAAGTCATCGAAGCCTTTTTGCAGGTACTCCTGAGATGTCGGTGGGAATGCGTAGAGAGCGTGCCAGATAGAGGAACCAGTGAAGCCGTTGACCACTACTTTCTCCGGTGAGCCACCTGGCTTGAGGTCGAAGAATTTGCGTGCAGCCTTGGCTGTGTCGATCATTTCCTGAGCCGCGCGTTGACGTACACCTTCTGGCTCTCCGTCGCCCCAAACGTGGGGTGGGAGGATGGCTTTGTGGCGTTCGTCGATGAGGTCGCAGACTGCCTGACCTACAAGGTGGGCTGAGATGGCGAAGCAGGTGAGGCCAGCTTTTTCTATCTGAGCCCATTTAGCTTCGCAGTAGCCCTCTTCGTTGAGTGCTTTTTGTACATCGAAGTGGTCGCCCCAGCAACCGAGTTCGACGCCGTCGTAGCCCATTTCTTTAACTTTCGGGAAGAGTTCTTCAGAGGGGATATCAGCCCACTGGCCAGTGAATAATGTAACGTTACGCATAGTGATTTTTTTATGAAATTCTGATCGATATAATTAGAGAGATACTCGCGGGGAATCGAGGAAAATAAGCACAGATAACTACTTTCTGGTGTGTTGGCAGAGTTTGTCTGTGAACTTTTCCCCAAGTGCTTGGTATATCACTTCAGAGGCTGAGTCAGGCTCGATGGTAGAGCCTTCAATAGGTTGGCAAAATTGCTCGATCAGCGTGTCAATATCGTAGCCATCGGCGGTAGCTGCTATCAAAGCAGCTCCGCGAGAAGCGGAGCCATGTGAGGCGAGGCGCTGGACTGGGCGTTGGAAAATGTTAGCAATTGTTTGGCAGACTCCATTGCTTTGAGAAATGCCACCAGTGACAAGAATGGTTTCGGGGAATTCTCCGTGCCAGAGGCTGTGCATGCGCATATTGAGGAGTTGCCCATCTATAAGCGAGGAGGGGGTGGACTGAGACTGATCTACCGCAGTTGCGTGGGGGGTGATCTCGGTGTCAAAGAATGGGAGAGAAACTGGACTATTTACGGTGCGTTTATTTAAGAGTTCAGCGTTAAATTCTTCCCAGGAAATTCCCAGTTGCTCTTTGAGTGCGACACAGGCGAGCGCCCCATTTTTGAAGCATGAAAGTGACATGTAGCCACCCACCGGATTGCCAAAAATGTGGCCGTAGCCTTGTGGGTCGAGGAAGGGGGTGTCGACGGCAGAAAAAAGTGTGTAGGAGGTTCCTAAGGAAATGACCCAAGTCCCTTTGCGGATCACGCCCATACCTATGAGACTGGCGGGGTTGTCCCCAGTCCAGTGGGTGCAGCGTGTTGTTGGATTCATACCGAACTTACTGCTGAAGTAGGGTGCTATGGTGCCAGCAATCTGGGTTGTGCGGCGAAGTTCGGGGAGCCGATCTAGGGTTCCAGCGGCCGTGGCTTCTGCCATTTTCTTATCCCACTTTAGCTTGTTGATGTGCATCAGGTTCATCCCTGCGCCATCTCCAAAGTCGATGGCTGCGGATTTGCCAATAAGGATCGAGCATAAGAATGAGGAGGCGAGGTGGACGGTGTCAGTCTCTTGCCAGTGATAAGGAAATTGCTTGGCGTGCTTGCGGATTTGTGCCGCTGAGAATCGCTCAATCATTGCTGAGCCTGTGCGTTTAGTCACCTTGCGTGCGCTGCCGATAGCTGCGGTGATTTCTTTGCAATCCTGGTGGGTGGAAGAATCTAACCAAACAGGGGAAACTGGACGGGTGAATACGTCAGAGAGTTGCTCGGCTAGCGGGATGTTAGGCGAGAGTGTTTCAAGGGTTCTCTCAAAGTGCTCGTTGAGATAAACTGTGGCATGCTGCTGGGCTGAACCGCAAATAGTGGCAACCGAACTCAGCGGTGCGCCATCTTGCTGCATGCGTGTGAAGAGGAGGTCGAGCGCCTCAACCCACATGATGGGGTTAGAGAAAAACTCGTCAGGCTTTGTCCCGCGGACAAAGCCGTGACTCGTTTGATAGTGAGGCAAGTCAGCCTCGAAGTTGATAGATGTCTCGTAATGTGTCTCTCCACTACTCACATCAATAATGATGGCAGAGAGACTTTGCGTTGAGCAATCGAGACCTAGATGCATAGAGGGGTTTACACCATGCAGGGATTATTCCCAAGTTATTAGTAGGAGGTTACTCCCAACTAGCTTCAAGAACGCGTGGTTGATAACCGCCCTTAGACTTATACCAGAAGCCGATGAGGGCGAAACTGATAAGCATAACACATGGGAATGCTAGCGCTACAGTCATCAGTGATTGACGACCAGCCTTCTTAGAAGCATCAGTAACTTCTAGGGTCTTACCAAGTGATTCAGCTACTTCGGCAGCTTTTGCTGAATCTGTAGCTTCGTAGGAAGCTCCAAAGAATTCCTTTTCGATTTTAGCAGCATCGTAAACTTCAGTAGAAACTTCCTTGATGTTGTTAGTCGTGTGGTTGTCGTTGAATATACCGATAATTGGACCACCAATAATTCCTACAGAGAGCAGGCCAATGGCTGAAACGGTGTTCAAAGAGAGAGCGCCGCCTTCAGGGAATTGCTCAGATGCGAGTCCAAGTACGGTTGGCCAGTAGAAGGTTTGACCGACTGCGTAGAGAACGAATGCTCCCAGTATCCAAGATCCATTTACTTGTGATAGAGCGATGAGTCCGCACATTGAGAAGAATGAGCTGATCACCAAAATAGTGGGTGGTGAGAAGCGTGAAGTGAGGATACCTGCTTGGAAGCGAAGAATCATCATGATGAATGCTGAGAATACGATAGCCCATGCTGCATATTGTCCCATGACTGGAGTCATAAGCTCTTTGATCCATGCGTCAGTACCTAACTCAGTAGTAGCCAATGGAATCATTAGGAGACAGAGGATAAAGTAGAGTGGCTTACCTACAGACTTGGTGATGAATCCAAATACGGCACCAATAGCGACGCCAACACCGAGAGCTAGATAAAGACTTGGCGGTGTGCCAGTGAAAACGTTTGTGATCTCGTAAAAGAGAAGGAATGCTGCGATAGATGAAGAAAGGAACCCAACATCTTTAAGCATAACGGAGTAGGGAACCTTAGCTGCAACTCGTTCGTCGACTGGGAATACAGCTTTGATGAACATGATACCATAGGCTAATACAGGGAGCAGAATCCAGAGAGCATTGAGTTGCCAAGAGACATCCTTGCAGATAATCATAACAGTACCACCAGCAACAAGACCTGCTGGCCAAGCTGCGTGTAGAATATTAAGCATTTTGGACTTCTGAGTCTTATAAATGGTAGCGCAAACTGGGTTGATCACCGCTTCAACTACGCCGTGTCCTAAGCCTGCGCAGAGAGCCGCCCAGTAAAGGTCTTCAGGAGTCTTAGCCATGAAGGTCAGTATGCCGGAAGCGATTTGGAAAACGAATGCCAAGTACATTGAGCGTTTGTGTCCGACAAAATCGACAACCAAGCTGAAGAGGATCATCATGACCGCAATCGGCCAAAGTGAGGCACCGAAAATACGGCCGAGTTCTCCACCTGTTAGGTTGAATTCAGTTCCCCAGTCGCCGAGTACCATGACTCGGTATACAAATCCTACGCCAGCAGCTGCGAGAGAAAGGAAGCAGGCCCAAAAAAGTGTCTTTCTTTGGCTTTCAGTTAATTGTGTGTCCATTATTTACGATAGTGTTTGGTTGTTATTGTGTTCGAGTGGATAGGAGTTTCAATCGATCGTATGAAGCTCATAGTGTGAAGTTAGACAGGTGTCTAGCATCTTGTTTTTTTATGTCATTATTTATAGGAGATTTTTAGGGGGAATCTTTTAACATATTGATAAATAAGTGTGCAACGTGGATGTGAAATCGTTCGACTCAAGTGGCAACTTGTGATAAATCGTCAATTAGTGAATAATATAAAAAGCTCATTTGATGGTGGTAATGTAGCAGAGTTCCTTGATTCTCTGATTCCTGGGCAGATCTCACCAGTACTCTTTCAGGCCATGCCGGATGTGATGTTTTGGTTGAAAAATGTGAATGGAGAGTTTATTTTCTTTAACGATGCCTTCCTGTGCGAAAAAAACGCAGACGATGTTTTAGGTAAAACTGATGCGGATTTGTTGCCTAGTGAACTGGCGAGGGTCTACATGGAGGATGACCGTCAAGTGATGACCAGTGGTGAACCGCAGTGGAACAAGGTGGAACTAGTCGTTACGATCAATGGTGGAGTGGAATGGCGCGCGACTAGCAAGGTGCCATTGAGAAATAGAGCTGGAGTGATGGTCGGCACTGCGGGCATTAGCCGTCGAGTGGGGATGGACGAAGGGCTTCCAGTGCCGAGTCAGCAACGTGACATGGCAACCATTGTGGGAACTATCTATAAAAACGTGGATAAGGAGATCAAGGTGGTGGATGTAGCACAGTCAGCAGGGGTCTCAGTCTCAAGTCTAGAGCGCTTGTTTAAAGCGGATATGAACACCACCCCGAAACAATTTATTATCCAAGCCAAGATCTCGACAGCTTGTGAGCGACTGGTCGGGACGAATATGAGTGTGAAGGAGGTGGGTGCTAGCGTGGGTTACTCTGACCATGCTAACTTCACCCGTGGCTTCCGTAAAGTCATGAAGATGAGTCCAACGGATTACAGACGCAATTACCGTAAAGGATAGATGGGTTTACCAGTGTATGAAATCGAGCAGGAATTGCTCGGTGCTATGGCGGGGGCTACCACGGCTAGGGCTTTACTGAAAGCGCCGACTGGCTCAGGTAAATCGACGGCTGTGCCGCAGATGTTGCTCGATAGCGGTCTGGTTGAGGGGTTGATCGTGGTAGTGCAGCCCCGCAGGATTGCAGCCCGGATGCTGGCTCGACGGGTGGCTAGTTTACGTAATGGACGCGTGGGTGGAGAAGTCGGGCATGTGGTTCGCTTTGATCGCCAGATGGGGCGAGATACTCGGATTGTTTATGTCACTGATGGAGTTCTAGCAACTTGGTTAGAAAGCGGGTCGATGGAGGACGTGGCCGCGGTGATTTTTGATGAATTCCACGAGCGTCGATTGGCGAGCGATTTGTCTTTAGCTCTTTGCCTAGAGTGGCAGGAGCAAAAGAACCAGAGCCTCAAGTTAATCGTGATGTCTGCGACCTTAGAGTTGTCTGGACTTGTTGAGTATCTTGGCGAGAACTGTGTGCAGATTGAAGCTTCAGGCCGCAGTTATCCGGTGGATGTTTCTTATAAAGGAGCGCAGGTGCAGAGCCGAGGCGGGGCGCGTCGTGAGTCGATGCTTTGGGATAAATGCGCTAGTGCAGTCAAGGATCTGGTTGAGAATGATACGGCGGGCCATATCTTAGTTTTTTTGCCAGGCGTGTACGAAATTCGTCGCACGGTGGAGTTGATCGAGCGTGCAGGTTGGAGCCGGTCACTACAGGTGTGTCCTTTGTATTCGGCATTGAGCCCAGAGAAGCAGGATCTGGCGGTGTTAGGAAATAGTGATAGGCGGCGGGTGATCGTGTCGACCAATGTGGCCGAAACCTCGCTGACGATCGATGGAGTACGCGCGGTGGTGGATTCTGGGGTAGCTAGGATTTCTGAGTATGATCCAGTCCGAGGTCTCGACACCTTGATGGTGCAGAAGATTTCTCGTGCTGCAGCTGAGCAACGCGCTGGCCGGGCTGGTCGTACCGGACCTGGTCATTGTGTGAGGCTCTGGAGCGAGACTGACCATGGCCGTAGAGATGCCTTTGAGTTACCCGAAGTTCAGCGTACAGATTTGTCTGAGACTGTGTTGCAGTTGAAAGGCCGCGGAGTACTGAATGTTCAGGAGTTTCGTTGGTTAGAGTGTCCTAAGCTGTCGCTAATCGAGCATGCTGAGACTTTGCTTGAGGAACTCTCAGCGACGGATTCGGGTGGTGAGCTTTCTGTGATTGGTGAGCAAATGGCGAGAATGCGGATGCACCCACGCTACGCTCGGCTTTTGATTGCTGCCCAGAGTGGTGGGTGTCTGGCTGAGGCTGTATTCATCGCTGCCTGTGTGCAGGGAGAGGGAGTGTTTGCGCGCAATGGCGACGGGAAGAAAGCGTTCTTGTATGAGGACGATCTCTCGGATTTCGCTGGTGAATGGCGGGCATTTCAATCGGCTCAACACATGCAATTTGACCCTCGAAGGTGCCAAAATATAGGTGTGTTAGCCAAAGGGGCTAGGGAGGTGGCTCAGTCGATGAAACAGATCCAGCAACAATGCAAAAGGGCTGGTTGGAATTTGGCTGAGATCAATTTTGATAAAAATGCACAAGCTGTCAGCAGCGCCATGCTTGCTGCCTTTAGTGACCAGATCGCGGTGCGCATTGGTAAGGGGAATTTGGCATGCCGATTGGTAGGGAAGCGCAAGGGGAAGTTAGATGAATCCAGCGTCGTTAGAAATGCTGGAGCATTTGTCGTGACTGATATGACTGAGGTGGGCGGCAAAGATGTCCAACTCTACCTCAATCGCGGTGTCAGTATTTCGCTCGACGATTTGAGGGACTTTTTCCCAAATGATTTTATCGATGGTGCGCATGCCTATTTTGATGAAACGATTCGCAGAGTGGTCAACCGCAGCGAGCAAAGGTTCCGTGATTTAGTGATTACCAGCAAAGATGGAGGCGAGCCAGATGCCGAGGTTGCAGCACAGTTACTTGCGGAACGTGTGGCAAATGGGGAACTGAAACTGAAAAAATGGGACGCAGGGGTCGAGCAATGGATCGCGCGACTGCTGAGTTTGAAGGAATGGATGCCCGAACTTGAGCTGCCTGGATTTGATGAGGAAGATAAAGCGATCGCTTTCGAACAAATTTGCGAAGGTGCTCTGGGGTATAAAGATATTAAAGATCGAGAGGTGATGCCGGCTTTAAGGTCGTGGCTATCTGCGCCGCAAAAGTCAGCGCTCGATCATTATGCACCAGAGCGGATCAAGCTGAGTAATGGACGAGAGGTAAAGCTCAAATACGAGCTAGGAAAACCACCGACGATGGCCTTACAGGTACAGCGGCTCTTTGGTGTCAAGCAGACCCCGAGTGTGGCCGATGGTAAGGTGAAGGTGCTGGTGCATGTGTGTGCGCCGAACCAACGGCCATGGCAAATGACTCAAGATCTAGCAGGGTTCTGGGAGTCTGGCTTTGCCCAGATGAAAAAAGATCTCGCTGGCCGCTACCCAAAACATAAGTGGGAGTTGTAGTCGCTGCGCTCCAATTAATAATGAACAATTAATAATTTCTGAGCCTTTCCAGATTCCTAGTGAAGTAGTGTATCGGTAACCTCGGAGGGCTCCCGAGTTCTCGGAGCTTTGTGGTTGACTGGGGAGTGCTCCAATAAAAATTCAGCATTCAGCAATTCCCCTATTTCTTCCCGTACTTGCGTAATCTACGTGGGACCTGAGTTTGTTGGCGGCGTTGGTATTCCTTTTCTGCGATGAGAAACTTTGGGTAGAGTTCTCTCTCGATCCAGTCAAAGCCAGCTTGGAGCCCTTCGGCTGCATAAACTCTGCCGATTTCAGCTTCGACAGATGTCGGGTTGCCGGCACAGCTGAGAAAGTCATTAGAGGTAAAGCGAACGAACATCTCGCCGTCCATGGCTCCAAATTCACGAAGGATCCACTCGCGGACGTAGAGCGCTAGAACAGCGTCTCCAGTCCATGCTTCTGCTCGTTCTTTTGCTATTACGGGATCTTGTTTCTTTGGTGCTGCCATGGTCGTAGTAAGGTGCGTATTAGAGCTCATTCTTTCGAAGAGCTGTTTCTGATTCGCCATCCCAGTAGCCGCTTTCGAGCTCGATGTAAATACTGGTGTATGGGAGGGATGTCTGGGACTTCACCACCAGCACGCGATTTCCATTTTTTGAGCTTCGCAGTAATGATTCTAGCGACCGAGCTGAGAGGCTCTGAGTGGTTCGCTCGTTGAGGTACTTACTGAGATTGGCGCGGTGATTTTCTATGCCTGGGGCGTATGTCTCACTGAGTTCATCGACTTCTCGGGTGAGATAAATACGTGGACGAATGTGGCCTAAGCTGTCGATCGTCTGGAGTACCGAGTCGAGGGTTTGCGGTAGTTCGTAAGGGGAGATGACTGTGTGGGTTTGTGGGCGTCCGGGTGCAGGGTAGGCAGATTCTGTGACAATAATCCAGTTGTAGGCACCTAATTCCACTATTTCAGAGTCTAATCGCTGTGTCCATGTTTGCTGCTTTTCTGGATGGACCGGTGTGCAGCAATTCAATATAGAAAAAGTAAGGACGAGGAGGGGCTTGGTCATAGAGCGAAAAATCCGCAGTGGGTGACTGTGGCTTTTCATGTGAAAATTGTAGTAAGAAGGCGACTAGCGAACGACCACTGGAGTTCCTACAGCGACCTTCGCGTACACTGTGTCGACAGCTTTATAGTAGGTCCGGATACAACCGTGAGAAGCGGGGTAGCGAGGGACTTTGCCTTTGTGCATGCCGATTCCATCCCAACTGATCCTCATCCAATAAGACATGAGCGCTCCTTCGAATCGTCCGCCTTCAGGGATGGCGTCTTTGGATGAATCAGCATTTGTTTTTACAATATTTCCGTCGACATCATAAATTTTCCCATAAAGGTTAGAACGTTTTTCGGATCTCTTTTTCTTAAGAACTTCGTATTTCCCAGCTGGAGTTGGGAAGTTTCTGTTACCAGTGGAAATTGGATAATCCATGGCGACTTCGCCATTATTGAGCAGAAATCCACGTTGTAAGCTACGGTCAACAATGACTTTGGCATTGCTGCCATTAGTAGATGAAAGCAAAGCTCTATTGCGATAGATTCCGTAGGTTTTTGGGTAGTTGGATGAGGCTGTGAAGTGAGCGTAGGTTCCCTCTTTATAGGGATTCACATGGATTCCCTTGATTGACGTCGTCTGCTTAGGATTTGGCTTTGGAGCTACACCTGGAGTACAGCTGGAGAAAAGCACGGGGATAAGAAGTAGTGCGAAAGTTTGGAGGATGAGGAGATTTTTTTTCATTGCGTTCAGTGAAATTTGGAAAGAGTGATTTATAAGACCCTATGAAATGAAGGGAGAAAGATCAAGTGTGATCAGATTAAGCATTCGGCGGTAAAGCGAATTGCCACTATAGATGACGGCTAATACGTAGGCGTTCACCGTGGAGTAAAGCTTTAAAGAAGGTGTAATCTTCTTCGTGGGATCCTGATACAATACGGAAAGAATACTTAGGCCAGTGTTCCATTTCACCGAGAGAATTGCTCATGCGAGTTTCGATGATCTCTTGACTATCTGTGCCTCGTCCAGTGAGGCGTTTCCTGAGTTCTTCCGCATTGGGTGGCATGATGAAAATGTCTACCAGAGCCTGCTGAATGCTGGGGTGTTGGCTCTCTCTGACGAGGGACGCTCCTTGGACATCGATGTCCATGACGACATCGACACCGTCTTCGAGTTTGTCGAGGACTTCCGATAGGAGGGTCCCGTAAAAGTTGCCATGCACTTCGGCGTGCTCGAGAAACTCACCCTGGGCAATTTTTTCCTGGAACTCAGGGATGCTAAGAAAGTAGTAGTCTTTACCATTTTCTTCACCAGGTCGCGGCATGCGTGTGGTACAGGATATAGCATAGCTAGCCTGACCTTCGTTAGAAAGGCGGCGACAGAGGGTAGTTTTTCCAGACCCAGATGGGCCAGAAACGAGGTAGAGAATACCTGTACGGGCTGACATGTGGTTAGATCATAGGAGGATTGGGGAATCTTCAAGTGTTATTTAGAGCGGGCTGCGATTTATTAGGGTTGCCCTGACGTCACCAATGAAAACTTTCGAGCGCAACTCCACTGGTATCCGTTGGCCGTCATCAGTGATCCACATAGTTGCTTTCTTTAGTTTATTGTAGCTTAATAGCTTACCTGTCTTCTTGTTGATCTTTTGGATTTGGATGTCGAGTTTGATACAGTCGTACCCGAGGTGCTTCTCTCTTCCCAAAACAGTGACTTTGATGAGGTAGGGGCTGGCGAAAGGATGACAACAGAGTTGAATAACAGAACCCTTAGTGAGAGTTTGTCTTCGGATTGCCAGCATGGCTGTCAGTGGGTCGTGGATTGCTTTGGCTGTAAATATATGGCTGCGGGGGATTACTTTCTTGGACTTGTGGAGTGTGGTGGTGGAGTTGAAATGTATACCCGGAGCTTTATAGCTATTTTTAGTCTCTACAACTTCCTTGTTGTCCTTTTCCGTGGCAACAAACACTAAAGGGCGGTGGTCACTAAGCTTGGCAAATGAGGTGAAGGTGAAGGTGTAAGGGAAGAGCACGTAGGCCGGTCCAGTGGAGCGGCCGTAGGCATGGCTCAGGAATACATTGGGGTAGCGTTTGTCTGTTTTTCCAAACTCGATGGTGAGCTTTCCCGAGTTTATCGCTCCATTCCAGCTCATTTTGTATTCGAGCTTTTCGGGGGTAAAGGGGATGCTTTTACCTGTTCGATAGGAGCTGATATCAGCCTGCCAACTTGCATGTGCTACTGAGAGAGTGAGGAGAAATGTAAGGTAGTGGATCATCGATAAATTTCAGTTTAAAATAATAGTTTTAAAATTCAAGGAAATCGCTTGCGAGACTCATTATGCGTTCTATCTGTTCAGAATAAAACGAGTCTTCAGCTGACTTAAAAAATAACACAAGTCCATAGTGAGCCAACTAACAACAACAATAATGATGGTTGTTGTTAAGCGTTTGTTTAATATGTTGCAAATTAGGTAGAGCTCGTTAATATTCTAACTTAATATGAGCACCAGAGATCAAATACTAGCATCGGCATGGAAACTTTTCAGCGAAAGAGGTTTTGAAGACGTTTCTGTTCGTGATGTGACTAACGAGGCTGGAGTGAATTTAGCATCCGTGAGTTACCACTTTGGAAGTAAAGACGGATTGATTCAGGAAATAGTGAAGAAGGTTCTGAACCCAGCTAATCAGCATAGGGTAGACCTACTAGAGGCGGTTGTGACTGAATCTGGTGGAGTGGGGAACGTCACATTGAAGCAAATTCTAGAAAGCTACATCCGTCCCGTGATGTTTCCTGATGAACATGGAAGCAACGTAGATATTTTGGCTCGTCTAGCAGCGCGTTACCTTATTGAGCGTGATTACGATGTTCCTAACTCAGTGTTAGCGTTGTTCGGTGAGGTGTTTCAGAAGTACGTGCTGATTATATCGACCAAGGTTGACCATCTCAGTTCAGAAGAGATCCTCCAACGCTTGCTTTTCTGCATTGGAGCAGCCCTGCATTATCAATCATTCGCAGCACTTGCTAATAAAATTGCTGGAAAGAGTCCTGTTCCAGACCGTGAAAAGGATTTCCGTGAACTCGTGAAATTTGTACTCTCAGGCTTCAGCAGTTAGTTGGTTTTTTATAAAAAAAGGCGTCCACTGTGAGGTGGACGCCTTTTTGGTCGAGAGGTGAATGAGCCTATTAGACGTCGATAGTCTTGGGGAGGCTTTGGCTGTGTTTGCGGAGTTTGAGTGAAAGCAGGATGAAGACACTGCCAGCAATGAATGCGAAGGCGGCAACGAGTTTGACGATCAGTTTTGCCACTGTGAGAGGGTCGCTGAGACACCAAGCTCCGAAGAAAATTGAGAGAATACCAAGGAGAGTGAACCACCCGCTCTTTGCTGCAAAGCCACCGATGAATTCAAAAGTGCCTTTGATGATGCAAATCCATCCAAGGAGTAGGACAAATGTAGCAGCGGCTATTTCTGGGTTTGCTATACAGTAAGCACCCGCGACAACGCTAAGAAGCCCAGAAAGGATCATCCACCAGCGTGGTGCTGGTGATCCACCTTTGAAGGAAGCCGCGAGCGAGAATACTCCATCAAGTAAGATATAGACTGCCCAATAAATAATGAGAAAGACAATGGTCATGCCTGGAACAGAAAATGCTAGAATTGCAAAAATGAGAGCAGCTAGACCTCTGAGAAACAAGAGCCACCAGCCCTTGGAGAGTAAATCGACGATTGGTTTATTCATAAGTAGTAACAATTGTTAGGCGTCATATGCTGAGCTGATAAATATATGCGGTCAAGATTCCTTTTGTCTCAGCGGTTGGGATGTCACTACCCAGTCTTGTAGAGACTGAGCATGAACGCTATTGCTGCGAGTATGACTCAAGCACAACTAGGGATTCTCATTGGTGGTATCATCCCAGCTTTCTTATTTGGTATTTCAGGGATTTGCCAAAAGTGGAGTAACCAGCATGGTATTACTACGGGTGCTTACTTGGTGAGTATAGGAATCGGCGTGCTGTGTGTGGGAGTGGTGCTTTGTATCTACAATTCCGAGCAGCAATTTTCTACGGCCTCGGTTGTGCCTGCGATTGCTTTAGGTGTATTCTGGGGCCTAGGAATATTGTTAGTCGCTATTGCGATTAGTAAGTATGGAGCCAAACTATCGGTCTTAGCGCCACTCTATAACATGAACACACTCGTTGCCGTGGTGGGGGCCTTATTTATCTTTTCAGAATGGAAAGATGCCAATCTCGTCAAGTTAGGCTTTGGAACAATCATGATCATTCTCGGCGGAGTACTAGTGTCCTCGTAATTTGAACTGTTGAAGGAATCTTAAGATTGGGCTAGAGATGTCTGCGCAGCGCGGTTCATCATGTTGATGACTCGGCTCACTTTACATGCAATTTACACAGCAGCCTGTGGCATGTCCTACACTAAATAGTAGATATGATTCCCACAATACTCGTAGCAGAAGATGACAACGCCGTGCGGCAAGGAGTTGTCGATGCCCTGACATTATCTGGCTACCAAGTGATCGCTGCGAAAGATGGCCGCGAGGCAATGCAGTATGCACTAGAGCGACAATACCAACTCTTACTGCTCGACTTAGTGATGCCACACCACAGTGGTTTTGAAGTTTTAGAAGCACTCAAAAAAAAGCGCCCAGGCCAAGCTGTGATCATACTCTCGGCACGTGGAGAAGAGGGAGATCGAGTCAAGGGTTTAACGCTGGGGGCGGATGACTACGTGGTGAAACCTTTCAGCCTGCGTGAGTTACTGGCCCGTGTTGATGCAGTGCTGCGGAGATCGACCGAACGGGCGGCAACCATTGACAAATATTCATACTGCCACGGGGTTGTGGATTTTGACCGACGTGAAGTGAAGCTAGTGAGATCAGGAGTTCTCCAAGAGCTCTCAGAGCGAGAGGCGAGTTTGATGGCCTACTTAGTGGCGAATAAGGGCCGTGCGATCTCGCGCGAGGAAATTTTAAGACAAGTTTGGGAGCTCGACCCGAAGGGTCTCACAACCAGAACCATAGACATGCACGTGGCGCATCTTCGAGGCAAATTGGCAGATGTGGATCAAACTGTGGTGCAGACAGTACGCGGCCAAGGGTATAGAATTGATTAGAGACTACTATGATGGGAAATAGAATATGGCTTATCTGGCTAGTGGCATCTGTCTGTGCGGCAGTGGTGCTCTCGGGGATGTCTGTCGTCACCTTGCGCTTTGTTCAACAAAGAAACGATACCGTACAACAAGGGGCTGATGCCTATCTTGAAGAAAGGGTGCGCTTGGCCATGTGGCGGCTCGATTCGTTGGCCGCCTCAATTGTAGGTGCGGAAGACGCTCGTCCCGCTGAAGAGCTCTTTACCAAAGAGTACAGAGACGTGGTGCAAAGCAAATCGGTGAGAACTGGACCAGTCACCGAAATCTATGCCAATGCACCCTCTTACACCAATGTCTATTGGGGGGTGGATCTTAAGAATAAAGAAGCTCAAGTCAGATCTCCTCAAGTGTATGAAGAAAATTACCTTCTGGGGAATAGCGTCGACCCCGTAGCCAACCAAAAGTATTCGAAAAAGTTAGCAAAGCTCAATGAGATATTGGCTGCGCCAGTAGGAGGCGAAAAAGGGGAGACAGCCTCCAACTTAGACTTGGCGAGCATGACTTGTCACCTTCTCCCATTTCCCAATACGATAGCCAAGAACTCACTGACTCAGGCTCAGGATACCGTTCAGAAGGGCGACTACGACTTCTCACTCGATTCACTGAACAAGCTTGCTCCGAGTAAGAAAAAAAATAGTAAGGTGGTGTACTACAAAAATGAGCCTGCTGTCCAACAGCGGATTTCAAAGGTGGAAAAAAGTAAACGCCAAAAAGCAGTCGAACGCAATGACCTCAATGTCTCGAATTATGCTCAGTGGAATGCAAATCCACTCCAGTCTCAAAGTGAGGGTACGTTGAATACCCAGAATGCCACCCCCGAGATGACAGCCTTTGCTCCCGTTTGGATCGATGGTGAACTCGTCTTGGTGCGCCGAGTGAGAGTCCTAGGAAACGAAAAATTGCAAGGAATTTGGCTGAAAAAACAGGAGATACTAGAGCTGTTGTTAGATGAGGTCTCTGACCTCTTCCCAACGTCTAGACTGGAACCTTACCTTGATAAAGTAAGCGAAGACACTGAGGAGAATGTGATGCTCAAGCTCCCCTTTATTTTGATTCCCCAGCAAAGTTCTTTTAGCTTAGTCGCAGTGAGTATTCGCGATGTCATTGATGGCCCGATCGGTCTAGCTTGGGTAGGTGTAGGCTTTGCCTTGGTTGCAGGGTTTTTTATGCTACGAGGAGTCATCAAGATGAGTGAGAGGCGGGCAGCATTCGTGTCCTCAGTCACCCACGAGCTCCGCACACCACTCACCACATTTCGCCTCTACAGTGACATGCTCAGCTCTGGCCTCGTCAAAGAACCCGCCACCAAGCAAAAGTATTTAGAAACTTTAAGGTCGGAATCAGAACGGCTTACCCACTTAGTAGAGAATGTACTCGCGTATTCCCAGATTGAGCGTGGCGGTGCGTCAGCACAGAAATCTGAGGAACTATGCCTTGGGGCTCTGGTCGAAAGATCCACCGAGAGACTCGACGCCCGGGCGCATGAAGAGGGCATGAAGTTACAGGTACACATGACTAAGCTTGATTCAGAACGAAAGCTGCAGATCAATTCGACTGCGGTAGAACAAATTCTTTTCAATCTCGTCGATAACGCGGCAAAATATGCCTGCGAGGGTGGTTCAGTCATTACCCTCACTGCTGAATTCCAGAAGAATAACCTGCGGATCGCCGTGTGTGATCAAGGGCAGGGGATTTGTAGAAGAGAACGAGGGAGGCTCTTCAAACCCTTCCATAAGACAGCAGAGCAAGCAGCCAGCACCAAACCTGGCGTAGGTCTAGGCCTAGCTCTCTGCCGTCGACTCGCCCGAGCTATGAAAGGAGACCTAGTCTACGAGAATGCTGATCAAGGTTCCTGCTTTGTTCTTAAAATACCAGCAGAGCTAAAATAGACGCGATCATAAATTCTGTTTTTGGAGCGCAGATTCCACCGATTAAACAGATTGCTTTGGGAGTGTGGTTCCAGAGCAACAAAGATGAAGTGAGGTGAGGATCTCGGCTGAAAGTCTAGATCAGAGCTCAACCCGAGACCCTCTATTCTAGTATTTCACAAATGATGACCATGACGGATATGATGAAATCTTAGAAACCACACTCAGCCATTCTCTATTTAAGCGACTTAGTCACGAGCAGAGACCTTCATATTTCAGCTCTGCAATACGCTAACTCTCTGGCTGAGAAAAAAAGCGAAATTTCTCTAAAAAAAGAGCTTGCGCCGAATCGATTTTTAAACATACTCCGCCCGCAGCCGACAGGCCGCAAACGTCAAGGTCACAAGCCGAATTAGCTCAGTTGGTAGAGCAGTTGATTTGTAATCATCAGGTCATCAGTTCGAGTCTGATATTCGGCTCCATCCTTTCTTTTACCAAAGAGGAAGAGGAGACCTAGTCGTAACACAACATGAATGATTGAACCGTAAGGTTTAAAAGAAAGCCGAATTAGCTCAGTTGGTAGAGCAGTTGATTTGTAATCATCAGGTCATCAGTTCGAGTCTGATATTCGGCTCCATTCAATCCCTGAATTCTTTTACGGAATCAGGGATTTGTTGTTTCTAGGGATAGAGTCCTAGCCGTCATTGACGGATTCCCTTGGAGTTAGTGGCTGGAGATGTTTGCTGGCTTATGAGCTAGCAAGGTGAGGGAGCTCCTCTCGGCCGCGGAGCCAGCCAGTGAGGCTTAGTCGTGGGCGCTTTGATGGCATGACCTCGTGCCAGAAGCCAGCACTGCGCAAAATGAACCTATATAGAGCTTGTCCCAACTGAGGCTGTTTATTTTTTCGAGGCTTAAAAAAATAATCAACGGTTTTTAAAACGGTCAAGTTCACACGATTTACTGGCTGTTAGTATTTTGAGCGCTGTTTTTTTGAGGT
>Ga0233410_10000087_pt1 | contig 30648 bp, 42 predicted proteins | sample Na_anoxic_1_MG_FD_179869 | JGI IMG/M metagenome (GOLD analysis project Ga0233410, IMG submission 179869) | Seawater microbial communities from Saanich Inlet, British Columbia, Canada - Na_anoxic_1_MG | ecosystem: Environmental > Aquatic > Marine > Inlet | place: Canada: British Columbia...
CACGATGGCAACGTAGTAGGTTTCCATTCACCTCACAACTGCATAAATGTATGGTGCCGATACTCAGAATTGAACTGAGGAATCCTGATTGGAAGTCAGGCAGTTTACCACTAGCTTACATCGGCATTAATCCACCATCAATGATTGTCCAGCCATAATGTTCGTGGTCTTCAGGGACTTGTTCTAATTTAATTTCGTAGCCCTCTACCATCTTAATATGTTGTACACCATCAACGTGGTATTTTATTCCTTTTTCTTCTTCACGCACAATTATATCGTGCATGTCTTTGTCTGCCTCTTTAAGGCTTTCTCCCGTCACAAAGAAGTTCTTATGTTGTTCGTAGATATCATCGCCAGGATAAAATCCACAGTGAAACATATATAGATTCATCACTCTCCTTTGTTATGGTGCTTGAAGCAGGATTTGGACCTGCGACACCCTGGGCTTCAACCAAGTGCTCTACCAGACTGAGCTATCCAAGCATAAAAAAACCCTAGGCTTAGCTAGGGTTATATATTTAATTCAATTTGTTTTATTAAATATTACCCTACAATAGTTCGCCGCCTTTCCCAAAAAGGTCTAGCAGTGATTTGAATGTAGGTAATAAGTTTCTGTTCATACAAATATTCTCCTATATATTATAAGTTATGTCAATTAAAATAAATGGTGCGCCGACCTAGACTCGAACTAGGGAATCCCGAAGGAGTCAGATTTACAGTCTGGTGCAATTGCCGCTCTGCCACCGACGCATATTATTTTAACTCTTTAGCGTTATTACTTCTCATTAACTTCATCATATCACTTGTTGAAAAGTTCTCTTGATGAGGCATGTTAGGAACTGTAAAATTCCAGAACCTTAACGCTAAAAATCTTAGCAACTCACTGCATATAGCATTCTCTTCCATGCCTTTAACAAATAAGTTCTTCATATAGACTCCGAAGAGTCCTCTAGCAAGGTGTGGAACTAAGGCTCCAAACAATTTACTAAAGTATCCTTTCTTTATTCCTTTATATCCCTCACACCAGTCGACCATCGCATCGTATAGCTCTTCTGGTATCTCAAACTCGTATGTATGAACGAGTGATGCTTTCTTCTTGAAGTCTTCTAGTTTTTCAAATCGAACTTCATTAAAGTGTGCGTGATATATTCTTCCGTCTTCTAACTCCATGATAACATGTGAGATGTCAGACCATTCTACTAACCTAATTCCCCAGCTAACTAGTGGAAACTTATGGTTTTTTGGCCTTGTGCCATGCACTTTTAGCTTCTTCATAGACCCTCCGATCAAGGGTTATTATACCTCATAGGGTATAATAGAGCTAAAGTGGCGGAGAGAGGAGGAATTGAACCTCTGGCAGTTTCCCGCCCAGTCCTTAGCAAGGACTTCGTAGCACCAGCTAACGGTCACTCTCCATTATGGAGCCCTTGCAGAGAATCGAACTCTGTATCTTTGCTTTGCAAACAAAACGCAACACCAGTTACTCAAAGGCATAGTGTATTAAATGGCGGAGACCTGAGCACTCGAAGCCCACAGCTTTCACTGCCTTTAGTTTTCAAAACCAAGCCGGTACGCCTGTCCGATTAGGTCTCCATGGTAGGGGTAGAGGGGATCGAACCCATCTCATGGCGGTATCAAAAACCGCTGACTTCCCATTTGTCTATACCCCTAAAACTAAAAAACCCAGAACAAAGTCTGGGCAATATATAAACATGTAATAAAGTTTACAATACTATCCCAGCGCACACTCTTGGTACGAACTCTGTGATGAATATTGATAACAAACTTTAAACATAATACTTCCTAATGATTCACAAGATGTTCCGAGGGTAGAATAACATTTCTAATTACACCTTTTCGGTCCCTATCACTATCTACATACCATGCATTAATTCTAGGTTATAGATTAGATCAGTCACTTGCTTGTGTAACATTATGGCATGGTTAGGGATAGCTGTCAACATTATTCGCCCAGCTCAATTTTGATAGGCTCAGGCATTGGGACAAGTGGCTCCCTAGTCTTTGGAGTGTTGATCTCTCCAGCATTGAATAGCTCTTTGGCTTTCTTGTACATCTGTCTAGGGCCCATCTGTTCGTTGACTCTAGTCCTGGTACCTGCAATATATTTATATACTCTTTCATCTGTGGGCTTGAATCCCACTGCTCTTCTGAGCTTTCTTGCTATTGATCCTTTCATCTATTTTTCCTTCGTGATATTTTAGCCGCTTTGCTTTTCTTCCTTGCCTTCTCCTTATTAAAGGTGGCCTTAGTAAAGCTGCTATCTCTAGTTTTATTCTCTTTCATTGCCTGATAGAAGGCCTGGCGAACATTCTCTGGAAGCTCTTCAAGCTTCTTCGCTGTGTCTTCTTGTAGTTCAACAAGTTCTCCGACTTCTTTCTCAATTTCTTTCTTGTGCTCGTCATCTCTGATACGATGTATCTGGCCTGATGAATCCATATTCTCTCCTATCTGCTTTCATACCCATAGTGAGGCGAATCATCAAAGACATCGTCTTCATCACAAAGAGCGTGCGGCTTATCAAATGCATCGGGTAATGGTGTGTCTTCTTCACTGAACATGAAGAAATAGTATCATATAATTATGGTAAGTCAATGGCACTCTCTGAAGGACTCGAACCCTCAACCTGAGATTCGTAGTCTCGAATGATATCCTGTTTCACCAAGAGAGTATTTAATGGCAGACCCACGAGGACTCGAACCTCGAATGCAACTTTAGAAGAGTCGTGTGATATCCAGTTTCACCATAGGTCCACAAAATTTGGGGTGTTGTACGGGACTTGAACCCGCACTAACAGAATCACAATCTGTCGTGCTACCAATTACACTAACGACACCATAAGTTTTTCAATAAAGTATGTTTGCTTGTGTGCTTTTGCTTCATACTTTTTCATTTCTTTTTTAGCGAAACTGTATGATTCAAACTTTTTCATTTCAAATTCATTACCGTTATCATCTATTCTTTTTAATACCCATTTATAATTGGGCTTAGTAAACATAGGCTTAAAAAAATCAGCCATATCATTCCTCTGCATGGCGGGCGCACTAGGATTCGAACCTAGATTAAGAGTTTTGGAAACTCACGTGTTAACCGTTATCACTATACACCCATTAAATGGTCGGAGTAGCAGGACTCGAACCTGCGACCTCAACGTCCCAAACGTCGCGCGCTACCAGACTGCGCTATACTCCGATTAAAAATGGAGCTGGAGACAGGATTCGAACCTGCAACCTTCGCTTTACAAAAGCACTGCTCTCCCGTTGAGCTACACCAGCAAAATTGATACAAAAAAACCCAGCACTTATGTCTGGGTATCTGTATATTAAATTAAATTATTAATACTTACCTCAGACAATACTCCACGTTCTCGGTCTACGCCAAGTTAGTGTTGTAAGTGAATGGGTATGCGTTAAGTTCATTGTTTTCCTTAATGTGTCGCCACCCGAAGATGGCTTCTCATTGTGTCTCGCCACGGACACGATTTCTTGAATCTTCGTGGCGATAATTAAGCTGCCATGTTGAATCAACGTAGTAAGCTTTTAATTATATATATTAGAACATATAATTTTATGCGTGTCAATTATTTTTTCCACACAATTCTTTTATGTATTTCTTTTTATTATTTTTATATTGATAGGAGCTCATAAGACCAGCAGAGTGCATGATGCTTGCTTTGTTCCCGTATTTATCTTTTTTATCATTGTGCATTCTGTATAAAATACAATGACCTAGTTCGTGATAGATAAGTTCTTCTCTCATTGTTTTGCTTGGATGGTTGGCCCACCACTTAAGATCTATCGTCACAAACTTTGGATAGATAGGCCAGCAATAACCTATTATGTTATGTCCAGTAAAGATATTCTTTGTATCAATGTAACTAAATCTTATATGGATATCTACTTTCTTGCCGCAGTCTCTTTCGAATGACTTTAGGTATGGGACAAAGGCTCTCTCTACAGAACCACCCCTGTAACTAGTTGTATCTACTTCTACTCCGCCACATGCGGTTGAATAAAATAGTACTAATAAAAATATTATTTTCTTGATCCACATCATGTATTAAGACTAACACATCGTGGCATGTTTGTGAAATGGTACTCCGACGGGGTATCGATCCCCGTTTTTCATCTTGAAAGGATGAGGTCCTAGCCAGTAGACGACCGGAGTAAATTTGGTACTCGTAGATAGAATCGAACTACCATTACCAGTATATCAGACTGGGGTCCTTGACCGTTGGACGATACGAGCATAAAAAGCGGGTTAAAGGGCGAGATAGAAAGTTTCTTTGTGCTACCACTACACCACACGCCCGATCACGGACATGGCAGGAATCGAACCCGCGCCTTCAAAGTTTCAGTTTGACGATAATCTATTTCAATCGACCCGCTAATTTTTATTCTTCTTCTAATTCTGCTTTGGTATCTGGAACCTTAGCAATTTCCTGACAAGAAACAACAGGTGTTACACACCTAACTTGATCTGTCACAAAGATACTATTACCTACGTGATTAACTCTTGTTCCATTCGCATCCATCAAGGATCCTCTTGGACAATAAGTGTAGTAAATCCCTACAGGTTTCAGTGTAACTTCACACTCTAGTTCACCCTCTAAGACATTAGCCATTGCTGGTAAACAAAGTAGCATCGCTGCTACAAGTAAAACTTTCTTCATATTCATTTCCCTTTTCATATGTAGTCGAGAAGGGTAACTTGGACACCGTGCTCCACCATTCGATGGGCGGCTACAACCGCATATCCTTCTCTGTTAAAATTTTATGGTCGCGATACCAGGAATCGAACCTGGATTTGCACTTTATGAGGGTGCCACACTAGCCGTTGTGTTATATCGCGATGGGTGCGGGTACCGGATTCGAACCGATGTGTATGGCTTATGAGACCATCTAGTGACCACTACTATAACCCGCAAAATTATTTATACTATTACTCCGACAGGCTCGCCTTCCCAGACGCCGTGCTTTGTACAGTATGCATGAGCAGTTAACTTAACTGATTTCTCAAACACTGTATCAAATACAACCTTTGCTTGTCCTTTTCTTCCTTGTCCACCTAGTGTTCCCGAATAGAAATTCGCATCGGCAATCTTTGTAGTCCCTGCATAAAGTGAGATGCTACTTACATAGTGATCAAGGTCATCAGGGTGAGTGTATTCGTTTCCGACTTTCACTTCTACCTGGTATTCGTTCTCTGTATTAGGCTTCTTTAGTACCGAAATAAACGGTGAATGCCTATCAATTAAATCTTTCTTTGCTTCATTCGCGACATCTTTGATGTCCTCGTACTTATTAATCTTCATTCGTTCCCTTTGTTGAATGGTGGACCATGGTGGACGATAAGGTAATCAAATCGATCCAGTCATTAGTTAATAAAAACTAGCAACGGTCTGTTGGATTATAGTATCTTGTTTACCAACATGGTCCATAATAAATTTGGTACTCGGTGAAGGAATCGAACCTTCCTCTCTTGCATGTAAAACAAGGGTCCTGCCAATGGACGAACCGAGCATATTGGTGGACGATCTGGGAATTGAACCCAGCTGAACATCCACTTTGCAAAAGTGGCGACCACCCCATGCAGTCCCATCGCCCATGTCTATTCTGTTTGTCTTCACAATCGGTTTACGTGGAGGAATTGGCTGTAAGCCTCCTGTAACCGCGGTTGTTTTAACTCCTGGTTGACTCGTCATCTCTACTCCAAAAACAAAAAAACCCTAGACATGCTAGGGTTAATTCAGGGGGCAAAGGAGATAGCAAACCCTAGACGCATACCTCCACATCAGCCATTACGACTGTCGCTTCAATGATAATGTGTTCTAGTATAATCGTTTGCATTACTATCCTCTTATTTATTTACAACTATTATTGCATGGTTCTAAATCTATGTCAACAGAAATTAAAAGTTTAACTCACACGTGCCGCCAGCACATGCTACTTCACCAGATAAATCTGTGTTATCTTCTACTTCTTTTACTTTCTTTAGCTTCACATCTGTGAGGTGCTTGAGCATTGAGTGATACTTCTGACGGCTGATCTCCTCAAATGGTGCCTGCTTATAGTTACCGCCATCGTATGGTAGAACCGCAAGACCATTGTAACACGCTCTGTTTTCCCACATCCATTGACCTACTTCTTCCCACTCATCTTCTTTGAGTGATACAGTTGCAGATACATTGTGTGTGTTGTCACCCTTGACGTGACCAGATTGAATCCACTCTTCGCTAAAGTGTTTAACTCTAGTAAGTAAATCAATTGGGCTCTCGTCTCTGTAGATAGCGCCCTTCGGTGCTTCAATAGGGATAGACACAACAGCTTGTGACTGTGGCTTAAAGAACTCGTCTTCTACTAGCTCTGGGTGTTTCTTATTTAGGTATTCATAAATCGCTTCATTCTTACCTAGTCTCATTCTTCTTATATAGTAATCCGAATGCCACCCATGGATCCCACTAGAAGTACCAAGCACCATGCTTGAAGTACCGGCTGGCTTAACAGCAGTAGTCCTAGCAGCGGGATTAATGCCAATGATATCCGCAATACGTTTATTCTCTTCGACAACAATTCCTGCCGCTTCTGAGAGGCTAACTTCTTTATACGCCCCACTCGCAATACCTGTTCCAGAGATCCCGATGAGAGCATCTCTTTCAGTGGTCTTCTTCCATATGTCTCGGAGGTAGTGAAAGTCCGTATAGGCCGCTTGTAGCGTTCCGATAAATGCTGCTGCTCGTGCCCTGTCATTTAAATCCTTCTGTGATGTAACAGTTCCCATGTTAACTTCACATAGGTTACAGAACTGAAATGGTCTTAGTGCAATTTCGCAACAAGGATTAGTTCCCCACTCTGCATTATTGGTTAGATAGAAACCAGGCTCTCCTGTCCCTGATGCTTTCATCTTTTCCCATAGGTTCATGAAGTCTCGCTTCTTTACCTTGTGTCTTAGAATCACAGCAGAGTTATTTGATCTACCTCTTTGTGGGTTTCTCTCCCACCAGCTTCCGAATTTACATGTAAGCATATCTTCGTCATCCATATCGAATAAACAAATCAATGCGGCTCTTCGTATACCACCCGCCAAGACGGCGTCAGCTACGTAGCACATTACATCATGAACCTCAAGTGAACTTAGTTGTTCACCATCAGTCTTTCTATCTAGTATCTTTTTAATATTATGTAAGCAATCTTTTAATGGCTCTGGGCCTGGTGCCTTACCGCCTGATGTTATAAGTGGTGCACCTTTCTCTCTAATATCAGAGAAGTCAAAGCGTGGTAATGTTCTTCCGTCCATGTACGCTTGGAGCAATGCCTTTACTGCATCTGCCCAGCCTTCAATTGAATCCCCAATAAGAAATCGTCTCGTCCTTGTTGGCTTTCTAATTTCTGGCAGTTTTTCGATGTGTTGTTTTTGTACTGAGTATCCGACTCCTGTTCCGCCCAGTAGTAGGAACATTGATTCAGAGAAAGCCCTGTAATTATCAACAGGAAGAAAACAACAATTATAAATCCTATTAGGAGATAGCTCAATTGGTTTCCCTCCGAATTGCATGGATCTCATGCTTGGTAATATCTTTTTTGTTCTAACAAAATCTTTATATACTTTTTCGATTTCTTTACAGAGATCTTTATTGTCTTGAAACTTTTTCAGATGCATGTCTCTGTTTCTGTCACAGATCTCTTCAAAAGTTTCTCTTCTATTCTTATCTTTTATGTGTTTGGCATATTTAGTGAATACGGTAATGTCACTCAGTATCTGAGCGCTTAGTGTTGTCATCCTCTCTCCTGTAATTTATTCTGGATCTTCTACGCTTTCTAGATAGACTGGTCTTAGACCTGGTCTTAAAAACGTACCTCTTTTTATTTCTTTCGCAGCTCTAGCAATTTCTAAGTCGTCAATTGAGTGACCGACTGTACTAAGGTAATCTATTACTACTTGGACAACATCGGCAGCTTCATCTAAGATTTCATCTGTAGACTTTGCATCCCTAAGTTCATATGCTTCTTCTAGTATCTTGAGTTTGAATAACTTTCTTGTATCTTTGAACGTCGCTTCATCGTCTCTGATTTTTGGTTCGCTTCCATTGTCTCTTATAATTTGTGGTATCTTTGTGCGTACTATTTTATTATATTGTCTTATCTTATTCATGAGGTATTTTCTTCTCTGTCTTGCGATGGTAATCTTTTAGAGACTTGTGTCCCCACCCTGGTTTTGCAACTGGTATTCTTCTCTTAACCTGTGTCTTTTTCTTCTTGGCGTTTCTTCGCCTCTGCCTCGCACGGCGTGCACGTTTCATGACTCCATTCCTCATTATTTATCTGCAAATTATTTATCATATCTTTAGTTTTCTTTTCGTTACTGAGGATAGAAATCCACGACGTTGCATACGCAAGGAAGTCCACTACACTCATAAAGTTTCTAGTATCTTTACGAAGATCTCCGTAAAGTTTAGTGAGATCATTATGACATGGAATTAGGTTAGATGTCAAAAGAGAATTCCAACTTTCTTCGTCGTCACTAAAGACCAGGCCATGAAACATATCATGGTTTGACAGGAAGCTTTGCCACTTGTCTGAGATGTATGGCAGCTCTTTCTCAATCCAGGCATTTATGTACATGTCCTCTACAAAGTTCCTCTCTTTTATTGTAAGAGACTCTTTTACTTCTTCTGCTTGACCAAAGAATATTCTGTCACAGATATGATGCATGTATTCATGAACCATGAAGCTTAGTATATCTTCGTAGTCTGAAACGAAAGCGATAAAGAAGTCTGAGTATAGCGTCAGAACATTTCCTCTTGCTCCGCCTTCTCCCCATTCTTCTTTGTAGTCTGCGTCCACGAATTCGATAGTAATGCACTCGCACCAATTAATAAAATTCCTACAAAGAACTTCATCTTTAAAGTTCTGTTCCGATAGATATATAAAGCTCTCTGACTTTAGTATTTCTTTCATTATGTGAGAGGGTATATACTTCTTGCCTAGTGATAGGTATTTCTTTATGTCTCTTAAATTTTCATTTGCATAAGACCAGTCTGCCATTATAACCCCGTTACTATATATTCCCAGCGAAGCTTTTCTTTATCATTTATAAAGTCACCGAGTAATTGATTCTGCACACCTATTACTAGTGGTGTGTCTTTTGTGTGAGCTAGCGATATATGTGTTCCACCATGCATGCCACTATGACTAGTCAAGTGTGACCCTGCATCTTCTCTGTAGTTTATCTCTAGCTTAAGTTGTAGAAAAAATTCTTCTCTATCCTCTGGCTGTATGATTGAATCTTTTAACATATCTATTACACATAGTCCGCCAGAAACTATATGACCAGCACATAGCTGGGGAGTGATATCCATTGTAAAGATGCTGTCTTTGTATGTATCTTTTATTCCTTTAATGTGTTGAATCCAACAGTCGCCTTCAAGCTCTACGTGAGATGCACTCTGTACTAACGTGGGATTTAAGACTAGGTAATAGACATTTGTTCCTTGTAGCTTAGTCATCATCATGTAGCAGTAATGGGGTGTCTTCTTCTCTTTCAGATCGTTTGCTGTAGTGTAGAAGGAGGAGTATAGTAAGTCGGCTTCAGAGTTTGAAGTCGCTTCAGACACCATTAGTCCTATATTATTATCGTCAGCCATTCGCATCAAAGATGCTATACTAGGTCTAACAATCGCACCGCCGAAGGATACTAGGGCGATCTTATCACAGGGTAAGTTAAAGGGTTCCTGTAGGTTGGTCTTAGCTGTTAGCATCATAGGATGGTTACCAACTAATCCGGCCGCTTCATCAGCGGGCATTAATTTTATTTTGTACGGAGCTTGTCCGATCAAAGGGGTATAGAAGTCATCGTCTTTACATAAATATTCAGTAAGATTATTATAAAGGGTAGACGAGTACGTCTCGTCTTTAATGAAGACGTAGTTACGCATGGAATGCTCCTGTGTTTATTTTATTAGAGGATACCTCGACACTGACAGTTGCAGGCACATTGGCATTGACATGCGCTACCATAGTTGTCGGTATAGGTGTGGTTGTGGCTTAGAAGTTCATCAAGGATGTCTAACATCTTCTTGAAGGTCTCAGCCTCTACTGTCTCTCTCTTTTGTTTCGTTGGCACTGGGCCAGACGAACTTGTTTTTGTACTTGTGCTATCTGTTGTCATATATTATAAGGATGCGTCATCCCACTCATGATGATGAACGTGGGCATAGTTATTAAAAGTATCTATAAGTGTAAAAATATTATCTGCCATAGTTCCGTGATCGTCGTCATCAAACTCAACAGTATAGGTTTCATCTGTAGCTCCAATTACATTCGTTGATGTAACAGTTCTAGCTGATGTTGGATGCGGATTTGTATTCGGGTAAGCTGCATAGATCAAGTCATACATCTGATGACTGTGTAGTCTAAAAAGATTATAAGTATCCTTTATTAAATCTATGTCTGCAGGAGTGACTCTTAGTCTTGATGCAATTTTCCCATTTAGGATACCAGTATTCGTACTGATTTGTCCATCAATATTTACAACCCCTGTAGTCCTACCTGTTGTCGGCATCTTTCTTTCCTAGATATCTTATATCTGATCCAAACAAAAGCCTGAATGCGGCCAGTTGAATCTCTGAGTTATGTACTTTCAAGAGTGCACAGCTTCTAGACCTAAAGATATCAGCAAGTTCTAGAGGGCAACCCTTATTACATAGTAACAGAACAGGACAGTTAACGCAACCATCGCCGTTACCATTATGCTCTCGCATAAAATCTAGCTTAACTTGTTTAACTTCTTCTATCTTATCTAGTGTTCCACACTTATGTCCATCTGATCCGACCATTGGGCAGGAGATAACGTCTCCATTAATATCCACTGATATAAGCTCAGTCCAATCTGCTCCACATCTAGACTTAAGTGAAGTCTGTTTGGTCCCCTTGATAGATTCAGCAAATTGCCTGACTTCTCGCATAAGGTTGTTGTTATCGTCCCGTCTGTATCTTGAGAAACAAAAGAAGTGACGTAAGGAATCTCTATACCGTTCGAGATTCTCACCCGAGATTGTTTTTGTGTATGACATGAAATCATATGATTCTACCTTATCAAATTCCATCCCCATTCGGGTCAGGTCGTATCTGCTCTTCAGTTCCATAAAATGTGACCATACTGCTCCAACGTCCCAGTTATCTTGAGACATCGTGGCATTTAAACTGTAAGAAATACTAGTACTTTTATCTAACGAACTTAGGACATGTCCAAGACGCGGAAAAGGATCCCTTCCCCTCACATTCTTATGACCTGTCTTCCCTCCATCATGTGATATTCCAATGGCTATGCTTCCCTTCATTGCTCCAAGATATTCTACATGCTTGTAGTTTAATAATGTTCCATTAGTAGGCAGATACCAAACCACCTCTTCTCGGTCTAACACCTCGAAAATACGTTTCATTGTAGGCCAGTAAGCAAATGTCTCACCACCCCACAGCTCAACACGTTCTAAGCCGTCCAGATCTAGCTTCTGTAGATCCTCTAGGAACTTATCCACGTTAGGATCCAGGATATCATTAAGGCCTGCCAGGTCCTCTTGCAGGCAGTAAGAACATGACATGTTGCACAGCTTTCCCATAGCAATTCTTAGATGCTTTGGCCGCCTGCTCTTCGTCAGCTGTCCTGACTCAGGTAAATGTCCATGTCCTTTCTTGTCCAATAGTATTGGATTCATCTGTGTGTCATAAAGACTATTGTCTCTATTGTCATACAGGAACTCAACATCAGTATCGACAACAAGGAATCTAGATATAGGTTGTGTCATTCTTCCTCATATTCCAGGTCTTCTTCGTGGATATAGTATTCGTCCCACTGCTCTCCACACTCCTGGCATATAATATGCTCTATGTATGTGTCACCTGCTCCGCCTTCATTGTCATAAATGTCTATTGATTCTGATTCACAGCTTGGGCATTCGATTTTCATTTTATTACCTCTATAATACTCTTGACCCCAACGGAATCTCTTTTGAGTATTCCTAGGTCAGTCTCTATCCAGTCTTCTTTTTCTATCATTCTGTTATACCATTCAGCATAAGAGTTTAAGAGTGGAGCTGGAACAAAATTAAAGTCATGGTTAACACGAAACGTATCGCCACAGTGTCTGAAATATTTAACATAGTGTGCGTCATCATTCGTTAAGACCTTACCATTATCTTTATAGATGTCTAGCTTGGCTTGTAGAACCATAGGAAGGACATCACTAAAATCATGTAGATCATAAATGCTACCTATCCTAAACTTGTTTTCTTCAGGTGTAAAGTTTTTCAACTCCATATATAAATCATCAAAGGCACAAAATGTAACCTGATTCAATACAGAGAAAGGACCGAAACCTTCTGAGTAGATAGCATGTGCTGCGTTCTCTACCTTGGTCCAATCCTTTAAGAAATTATGATGATGGTATGTATCTACCCCGTAACCTCTCAAGAACTTAAAGAACTTTTGAACTTCCCTTATGTCTTGTCGGCTTGCACCATTGTTTCCAGTGATAACTTTGACATGTTTGAGTGTATATCTTTTTACAATATTCTTAAACATGCCTTCTAATTTTTTTCTATTTTGTGAAACGAACTTATCACTAAAGCTCATCTCATATATGTCTTTGAATTTCATTTCCTTCATCATTATATCGTAGTGATAAAACAATGCCTGATCTGATATCGATGACAACATAAACTTTTCAGAGTTTCTTTTGTAGAAATCATACTGAAGAGGAAAGTTTTTCTTAAGATATCTCATGTCATCTATAGTAGAGAGCACAGGATAATTCTTTGCAAACTCAAAGAATAGATGCTCCCACTCTGGAGTGAGATTCTTATTTGTATGCTCAGCAAATGGTGCAAACTTCTTCTCGTCCATCCATGTGCTTCCAAGGTAACACATCCTGCACCCTGCTATACATTTATATCTTTTGTTTAAAGTTAATACTAATTCATAATCTAATGTTCTTAGAGAGTCTTGCTTCAAGAAATACTCAGAGAACTTATTTTCTTTTGTGTCTAGAAAATCCGCTTGACTATCTGTCATTACCTTACTGCCTGTGTGAGATCCTTATACTTTGACAACCTATCGTAATGATCCACGATGGCCTCTTGGTACGTGTAGAACTTCTCGCATTCACCGGTCGGTGTCTCGTCAAAAAGTTTATACAGATATTTTATACCACAATTGTAGAATTGACTACAACTATGACACGAGACAGGAGAAAGAAATGCATCAGCATTTGTCCACCTGTTCAGATATTCTTTGTCTTTCCAGCTACCTATCCTCGCATCCTTAACTTGATAGTCTAAGAAATCAAACTCAGGGTAGATGTAACCATCGGGAGATAGTATTATCTGTTTGTGATTATTAAAATATGTCTTTTGAATACCATGACTATGTCCGTCAATAGAAACTTTTATTTTTAATACGTATAACATCTGAATAAATTGTAGAAAGCCACGCATGAAGTCTTGAAGATTAATAGAATCCATGATATTTCTAAACTTAGTCTTTCCACGAATGTGACGTAATGGAATTAAAGTCAACATTCCAATATGGAATCTCTTGTAAAGGTTAGTGATTCGTTCCAACACTTCTATGTTAAAGCATTCTTTGTCTCTCATATCTATAACCCATTGGAGTTGAGTTATCTGACAATTATATTTTTCCAATAGATGTAGTACATCTTTGATGTCTACAGTATAACCTCTGTTATCTTTCATCTTTGTAAAGTCATAACTAATGGATATATTTAAATACTTACCGTAACGGTTGAGAAACTCTTCGTTTCTCTTAAGTAAAGTTCCATTGGTTAATATAGAAAACCTTGGGTTAGCTCTAGTAGCTATGAAGTAGTCTATTATCTCAGTCATCTGTTTAGTGTATAGAAATGGTTCACCACCATGGAACCCTATCATGGGATCCTCTTCGTCTTTGGTGATTGAATCTATATAATTTATTAGCTGAGGTATGTCTTTAGAATCTAATCTAGTATCGCCTATATCTGATTTGATATAGCCTCTATCACAATAGGAACAATCCTGGTTGCAATAGCTTCCTAAGTATATGATAGTCGCATGTTTCATTATGCCAGCTTTTCAAGTTGTTTCTCTAACCTTTTTTCAAGAGTCTCTTCTTCGTTCTTCTTCGGACTAAGCATGAAATGTAATAATGAAATATTATATATGTCATTCTTTGTTCCTGAATCTCGACCACACATGCTAACAAAGCTTCTGCTATCAACAGAACCCTCAAAGGATTCTATTTCTTTTCTAACAAGTCCTATGTCTTGGGCCAGATTAAACTCTGGGTTAGCAACAATGAAACCCATTAGCTTTTCGTAATGAGGTAGCTTCATTCTCTTGAGCGATTCAAAGGGTATGTAGTGTCCAGACCTTAGTCTATATATTAGTTGATAAATAGCCCTGGAGAAGACGATGTCGCCTTCTTCTTTGAATGCATCCCTGATTTTGTTTGTGAGCTTGTAGAACTTCTTGTGGTTCTCATCTCTTCTGAGAGTGAGGAATAGCTTGACGATTCTTTGGCACATGGAGTCTGACCTAAACATTTTCTTTGAACCTGTACTGAGATTTCCTGCAGGACATTGGTAGCAATAGTTTTCAAGCTCGCAAGTATGACATTTCTCGTCTCTGGCGAAATGTTCCTCATAAGATTTTTCAAAATCATCATATCTGTCTTCATGTGTTACTCCCGTAAATAGGTTGCCAAGTATAGTATCTGGCAATGCATCTTTTTGATTTGTAAAGAAGTAGCAACCAGAGTATTCACCAGTACCATCCATTGCGATCATGCTGTCACCAACCATACAGTTGGAGCTACAGCTTTTCGTGCCAGTACCTTCTGAGAAGTGTATTACAAACTCATCATCATTCTGAATAACATCTTTAAGTATGCCTTCTAATTTGTTCCACTCTTCTTCTGACCAGTCTATAAAGCCTTGCTCTGCTGACATAGTAAGTGGATGTATCACCATACTCTTGACGCCTATGCCTTTTAAGATAGCAAGGAAGTCCTCAAGATGTGGTAGTGTCTCTCTGCTTAGAGTGCATCTTATAGTTAGGTCACCCCCAACTCTAATGATACTCTTGCAGTGATTCAATATCTCATTCACCCCTTTCTCTGAGGAGTGTCTGTGTTCTACGTCAGACTTGTGTGAGTCTAGCGAGATCATTATCTGTGTGTTGTCATGACTGAAGTACTCTTCGATAAAAGCATCCGTCAGCAAGGTTCCATTAGTTACCATGGATATCTTTACATCAGGATGCTTCTCGAATTCTCTCTCGTATTTTCTCAGGAATGCCAAAATCAATCCTTTCTGCAGGAGAGGTTCTCCTCCAAAGAATTGAAAATATTTCTCTTCGTGTTCATTAGCTTGGATTAAAAAATCATAGGCTGTCTTTAACGAATCGACTGTGAAGTTTTCGTATAATTTATTATGCTGCTCGTAACAATAGTCACACTTTTTATTACAAGCATTCGTAAGTATTAAGTTCAGGTGTTGTAGATTCTGGAATCTTTTGTTGTTCATTCTGCTTCCTTTGAAAGAACTTGATGTGCTCTATTATATCAGAGTCTAGCTCAGCCTCAAGTGGAACAATACCATGTATCTCCGTGCCTATGCTTTCCAGCTTGCCATAGTAGTTCATCTCTCCTGTTCCAGAGAATCCAATATGGAAAGTATCATAGGTAACTGTGACTGGGTCTACGTCAGTCTCCCATAGTAATGTAATCTCACCATGTGGCATACCCATTGTGTCTTCCAGTTCTGGAAGGTCAGCAAGTGGTATAAAATTTTGTATATATTCAAAGAAAAGTCTTATCTCTGGTATGACAGCAGGATCTATAGAGACGCCTCTTCCGCCACACCATCCATACCTGTCACATGTAGAGACAATTATGGGCAAATGATTTAATAACTTTTCAAGATCTTTTCGGTCCATCTAATATGCCTTGTTTAATAAAGAAGTTGTGAGCGGTGTTAAATTCCTCAGCGTCTCCAATCTTTACAAAGTTAGATGATTGGATTGGATCGACTGCAAGCTTGCTTGCCTTTTCTATCCATAGCTGGTCATTAGTCTCATTAGTAAAAGCAATATACAAATCAAATGTATCTTCTGCTACACCAACAAGAAAGTATCCAGAGTCAGTTAGACTATTAGCGGGTATACGATGATACTCTCTCTTGTGCCATTTAACTTTGTCTTTTGATAAGGGGTATTTAAGAAACATTATTGAACCGGAATGAACTTTCCATCATTGTCAGAGTCGCTTTCTCCACCTACAAAAGCCGCTGTTCCTTGCTGGATTTTACGTGGCCTATGCTTAGGTTTTGGTTCAATAATCTTCCCCTCTAATGCACCCTGAATGATTGCATAGAGTTCTTTATCTTCTTCAGTTGAATTAAAGTAATTAAGAGGAGGCATCATATAGACTCCACACTCTCCGTTAATACACTGGTATATTTTAATATCATGGTCAGGTTCTACTTCATGCATAGACATATGCAATCCGCCGCCCGTTCCTTTGAACTGATTCACTTGTACTTTGGCGAAATATGTGTTCCCACATTTACATTTTACACCTGCCATTCTGATTCTCCTATCTCTTTTATTCCTGAGTTACTGCCAACATTGAAGCCTTTCGGTACCTTCGTGCTCGCTCTATCACTATCATATTCTAGTAGTGTCCCTTTGTCTACGATTACTTTAATCTTTGGGTACTTAGATATATGTTCGAGGCATGTATTCTGTAGTAGAACAACCTCTGGTTTATTTGGATTCTTTGTACACAAGACGGACCTTAAGTCATCTAGATTCGGATCATGTAGTCCAAACTTACACACCGAACAAGAGTTTAGAAACTCCTGAACCATAGCTTCTTCTTCAGCTGTCTTTGGCTTTAGTTGTGGATGTGTTGGAGGACAAACGAGTGGTCTTCTCGCATCTATAGCAGGTAGTCCAGGCTGTATGATAAGCCCCTGCGCCTTCGGCTTTCCGCCAAAGAATTCTCTCACCTTTTTAAAAAAATTCATTCTATTTTGCTCCTAGTGGCAGGGCATGAGAATGACCGTCGGCCTTTGGTATAACATTGTAGGCAACGATCTTATGGTTGTGACCATCATCTACGCTTGTCTTACCGTCTCCGTTGTCATCCAGTGTGAATGAATGATCGTGATCATCTTCTACTGATGTCCTCGTTAATTTAATAGTACCATCTTTAACGTCTTTGAAATATTTCTCATTGACTTCTTGTGTACCATCATCATTAATTTTGAGGACCGTCTTTCCCGACTTGGGGTTTATAAATTTATCCATATTTTTCTACCTCTTCTAAGTATGCTGTTCTAGCATCCTCTTCTGTATTGTATCTACCAATCTGTTTTGTCTTCTTGTCTCTAGAAAGCGTGGCTCTCCATTTATTCCTAGAAGGATCAAATGAAACACCCTTATATTTCGATGTTGAATTTTTGAATTTCCCTCTATTGAGACATTGCTCTGTGCTGGTAGCCCATTTGCAGTTGGCTGCATTATAGCCCTTATTATTATCTACTCTTTCAAGAGTCATTCCGTCTGGTCTAGCTCCCATATCTTTTAAGAAATTCTTAAACTCAAACCAGTCAACTGAAATATCTAGTCCTCCATATTTGTTGTAGGCAGGGTTCTTAGGGTTGCAGCACCTTTGTATCATTTGGTTCCAAGTTTGGAGCAGCGGATGTCCTTTAAGTCCAGAGTTATTTCTTAGCTTCTGGCTTCTGGTGAACTTGTCCATTACGTGCTCTCCTGAGTGCGCCTATATCTATTGTTATTATTCTTTCTAGTTCTAGTATCTCGTCTATCGCTTCCATGCCTGTGCTTAATCCTGCGTCCCACTTCTTCATTGCACAGTATTGAAGTTGTCTTCTGTCCTCAAGGTTTATTTCTACCAGCTTTTTTGCCAGTTCTTTGTTCTTGTTTTGCTCGTTTGACATTCACGTCTCCTCTCGCATCCTACACAGACCTCGACAGGCGCTGGGTATGTTTTCTCTTGCTCTATGAGCTCTTCCATATTAAGAAAGAAATCTCTAGAGTCTCTAATGTAAAATTGATTAGGTTTATACCTTACATAATCAACCTTGTCACCATTAAGATACAGATTATAAAATAGTGGGTACTTGTTTAGGGAGTAGAAAGACCAGACTGATGTGAGCCTTGTCTCATATGACTGCTTCAAATCTTCTGCTGTTTTTAATCTATCGTCCCAAGTAATAACACAAGTGTTGTCATTTATCTTTGATAGGGCAGGTACGGTATGCGTTATAACGTGACCTTTAACCCCAACCTGTATCTCGGCATTAGATATCAACTCTTCTATTCTAGAATATAATCCAGAATTAGTAAAGCTTTTCAGTGCCAGCTGTATTTCGCTGACCTTCTGTCTATCTATGCCTCTCTCTGCTGCTAAACGAGAGATGAGAGAAGACAGAACATCGTAAGAAATACCTCTCCCTTTACGATACTGCCATCTCATCATCTCTGTTATGCAAAAACGAAAGAACTCGGAGTCAATCTCTTGACTCTGGTAGTCCCAATCACGGCGGAGTAATATGGGACAGATCTGCTTCCGCTTTATATCTATTAGCTTAGCCTGCATACCTCTGTCTCCCTTCATTCTGTCCAGCCTTTAGAACCTCAAGTTCTGACTGCACAACTGAAGCAGGTACGGGAACATATCTCGATTGTTCTGTGTGAAAATCAAAATATAGTTTACCTTTAAATGAACCAATCTTATTCTTACCAAAGATTAACTCTAATCTAGGAGCCTTATATCTTCTTCCTTCGGCGTCTGTCCTCCAGAAGAATAGCTCTGCATCGTCACCTTTCTGATGAAGCTCATTGTAAATGTGTATAATCACATTAGCATCGTACTCCATAGCTGCTGACTCTGCAATAGAATTGTTCGTAGGTCTTCCGTCCCACGCTCCGGCTTTGTTGTACTCCATCGTTGCCCAGATAGGGATACCTTCTTTCTTCGCCATATCTTTTGTCGCATTAGATAGGGATTTGAATCTTAGTCTCTCATCCATGTTGGCAAAATCTCTAAGTCTATGGAAGTTATCCAAGAAGTAGATGATTCTTTTTTCTGGGTACATCTTCTTATAGTATCGGATCATTTCTTGAGCAAAGGCTAGAGTATTCGCACCCTTACCTTGCTCTCCACCTCTTACTATTAGTCTCTGTTGCATGACGAGTTTCTTAATCTCTTCGTAGCCATGCTGACGCGCTTGGTTGATTCTTCTAGCAGCTGAAAATCCGTTTGGGTTCTTGATCATATTCAAGCTGATATTAGACATCGTCTCTTGAGCGTACTGACATACTAGCCTAGTTGTAAACTGAGGAACTGTATCATCAATGGTGTGAAAGATTACAAGTGCATTGTTCTCTTCATTCTTTGCAAGCTGCAAAGCCATTGCTGACATCAGACCAGTCTTACCTGTGTTGGCTGCACCACCTATAACATTAAGTGTTGCTTTCCAATCGCCAGATACTGCGTCTGTAAATTCTCTCCACTCTTGAAATTCAAAAGTGTTCTCACTACTATCATGCTCTTCTTCTCCTATTTGGATAAGCTCAAGATCCTTTAGGTAAGCAGCAGGACTGAACATGTCTTCGTTGTATCCTTCCGATAGAGAGTCAAGATCTTGTACTGCCTTATTGATGGATAGTCTCCAATCATTTGGGCAGCTCTTTAGATCAACAGATAGTGTGTTCAAGACTGTCTGTCTCTCTTGTGATCTTACTTGCTCTGTCTGATCCAACAGTTGTTCAACCTCTTGCTTGATAGCTTCGACTGTAATACCAATCCTTTCAGATAAAGTTTTAGCCATCTCTTCTCTAATGATCGGTGAAGATTCAGTAGCAATGATAGGTACAACTTCTTTCTTAATTAGAAAGGTATCGATTCTGTCGTCATAATTATTAAGCTTCCATTCAAAAGCGGTCCACCTCTTTAGTCCCATGAACCTTTCAACACCATACTTTCTAATATAGTCATCAGGATCTAGGTCTTCTGGAATGCTAATAATGTGAACAGAAAATTCTTTATGACCAGTAAACTTTTCAAGCATTCTGTCAAGACTTTCTTGTCCACGGGCGTCTCCGTCCATGCATAATGCAATATCATTAATTCCCATTCGGGATAGTTCAATGATATGGTAATCGGTAAAAGCTGTTCCACCTACACATACAGTCTTGGGCAGGCCAGCTTGAACTGTAGTAACAACATCTCCGTGTCCCTCCATAATATATAGAGGGCCAGTTTCTCTTTTGGCATTATGTATGTTGTATAGTCTCTTTGATTTCTCAAAGATCTGACACTTAACATCTGTACCAAAGTTTTTTGTATTTATATATTTACGACTCGCTTTATTAGTTGAATCATGTTCTAGATTCCTTGCAGTAAAACCACAGGCTCTTCCATACTCATCTGCTACAGTGAATAGTAAATTGTTTTCATTAAATAAATATTTGTTTAATAGATCAATACTCTCAAGGAACGAGACACTAAAGCCTTGTCCTTTCATGTACTCCTTGTAGTTCTCAAAGGAGTCAATAGAACCAATCAACTTGATTGCACACTCTTTAACGTCCCATCCTCTGCGCTCCATCTCAGCAGTAGCTTTTTCTGTAGAGTGACTAGCTACATAATGTGCTGACTTCTTATAAGCATTAAATGCTTCTACTCTGTATTTCTCTTCTTCTGTTGGTTCTTCTATCTGTACATCAACATTGTATTTCTCTGCGAGGTACAAGACTGTGTCTTTAATATATTCAGGACCTGATGAAGGCTTGTCTTCAAGGTACGCACATGCATCAAAGATATCTCCGAACTCTTGACAACCTAAGCAATTCCATTTCTGGAAGTCAGACTGTTTCATAATTCCAGCAGATGCATTCTCATCATCATGGTCTGGATGAATACAATGGAACTGTGTCTTTGTATTAATACCTTGTTCTTCTAGATAATCAGCAAGGTGCATTTTAATATGTTCAACGACATCGTCGAAGTTTTTAATTCGTGACATTAGACCCCTCTTTGTCTTTAATCTTTCCAGTGGTTAAAGCAGCGTGCTTCGTATTTATCAGTGGCACTTACTTGAATTTGTTCTCCACTTTTATTCTTCAGGTATGAGTAAGTAGCGTCATCGCCGCACTCAGTACAAATTGCTGATTGCTTATCGATCTTATCTGCCAATCCCATTAGTGTATTTACTATTGGAAAAGGTACTCCCATCCAATCCATATCTAAGCCAGCTACTATAACTCTAACGCCATCACATTTCAAGTCATATATTTGTTGTACTACAGCATCATCAAAGAATTGAACTTCTTCAATAGCAATAACATCAGGAGATACTCCTTCATTTGCTGCTCTATAGTTCTCTATTGCTACTCCTATATGATCAGAGTTAGGTACGATAGTCGCAGGAAAATTATTTCCATCATGACTTTGCACATGTGTATCACTATATCTATTATCAATCTCTGGTTTAAAAATCATAGTGTCCTGCTTAGCATAAACAGTTCTATTAACTCTTCTAATTAGCTCTTCTGTTTTACCAGAGAACATGGGTCCACATACTACTTCAATAGATCCTTTCATTATAAACTCCCATGCATATGCATCTCAGGTGTTTCCTCAACAACCTCAGGTTCAGCTCCAGTATCTACATTTAAACAATGATCCCTGTAGTCGCAATAACTACAATGAAAATCTGTCACAGGTTTCTTGCCTGACATATGGTCTTTATACGCTGACGCAGACACTTCACCTCTAGCGTGCAGTACCTCTACCCTCTCACTGGATGGTAAGTATACAAACTCTCTCTGAGGTTTAAGATCACTTCTTAATAATGTATTGCATTCAGCATATCTTGAGTAGACATCAGCTAATGTGTATCTTGTTTCTTTCTCACCATTAATAAAGATTTCTTTCGTCTCTCTATCTACTGTGATATTAAATTCTGCCATGTCCATCTGATCTCTTGATAGATATAGTAATTTAAATCCGTGTAGTTTTCCATGTGTATGGTCTACATATAATGCTGCTTGCATTAAATGCTCATCTTTAGGTTTACCTGCAGTATAGAATTTATTCTTGCCTCTGCCTGACCAATGGCCTAGGAGTTGCTTGTTCGCATAGTAACCATAGAATGATTTAATCTCTGCGCCATAGAGCATAGGCTCTCCCGTCTCCGGGTCTGGCTCTCTGAGTACAATATCAAATTCACCTGATAGGTTTCTTTCTCTGTCTTCCCATCTAACAGAATTGTTTTCCCAGATACCCATTTGTTTCCAGGCTTCGCATATAGCAGCCTCAACTTGGTGTCCGAGCAGGAATATAATTTGTGATCGTGCATCAGGTGGATTCGTAGGAGCAACATCGCTCTGTCTGTAGTAGACTGCCCTGTGGCATTTGCCTGCTACTTTTTCTTCTCCGAATTCATCTGTATATTTAACTGAGGCTTCACTAGGCCACAGCGTGCCTCGTCCCTTCGAACGGTATTGCTTCCTGCCCAGCCAGTCCAGTGTTCTGTCCTTCAAATTGATTGTTTCTAACATATGTATTTATCCTTATGTAATTGTGACTTAGGTTTACTATGTAATGACCATCATGGTTCAATGGAGGTAGATTATATCCATTAACACTTAATATGTCATTAGGTACTGCATAAAATTGCAAAGATAAACTTGCATATTCATCTCTCCCTATATACTGCATAGCCAAGGTGCTGTTATTAAGGTTGACCCTAACTTCTGCTCCTCTAATGAGTCCTTCTGGAAGTCTATATTCATCGAAATGAACAACTGGACTAACAGGAGTATGAGGGCTAAGATTGATAGATCTATCCCTGAGTTGCCTGGCAACCCTATGATTGTACCACTTGTACTTGCTCATTAGCTGTCCAGTTGTATGGTTAAATTTATATGTTCAACGCCACGATTTGGGCGGAGAGTAATATCAACATTACCGTTGTTATCTCTTTCTATTCTATGGTCTGTTATCAGACCTCTATGTCTAAATTCATTAAGAGTATTTCGAACACCAGTTTCAATTTCCCTTATTGTATCTCCATTGTTTGGTTGTCCAATAAGACTTTGGAGTCTTTCTCTTAGCTCTGCTTCTAGTGTGAATCTTAATTGTTGTGTAACAAGTTCTTCCCTGCTCGCAGGGCTAAACTCACGAGGGGCAAACTCTCCGAGGATCTCTTGTCTCCACGTAGCTTCTTGTGGTGTGACCTCTGCTCTATTAAGAAGTCTATCTTGAATGTTGCGTGCTAAACGAAAATAATTTTGTCTCTTCTTATACCATCTATACTTTGCCATCTAATCTCCGACGTACCAGTCTCCTTCCCATTCTTCGTCTGCTAAACTATTATCGGATTCTTTAGCTGTTTCGTTTAAAGCAAGACTAAAGAGTTGTTCTGTCCCTTCTTTGTCTTTCTTCTTCCAGTACTCTCGCCCTTTTGTTTCTAATCTTTTTGTTACTTTTTCTATGAACTCATAAATAGCTGTTCCTTCTTCTATTGTCAAGTCTCTGGTTGTCATCCCTTTCATAGTTTTACTTCTACCACTACCATGAAAATTATTAAGTAGTTCTATCGTGATCTGCATATTGACTCCGCCATTGAGTGGTGTTACTATTAAGTATGAGCAATCGCATAACTGATAAAGATTCTTTACGAATCAGGACTCTTGCAGCTACAGGACGTTACACCCCTCAAGAAATAGCCTCAAACTTTGAGGATAAATACAACGCTGATCAAATTTTACGACACCTAGGATCGAAGGATCCTGACAACAAGAAGAACCTCAAAAGAGAGACCTCTCGTGGTGGTGTTAAGCTTAAATCTATTCTATCAAAAATCTTCCCAACTGTCAGCATCAAAGAAGAGTTTCACGTAGGTGAGCGTCTAAGGCTTGATTTTTACATGGCTGAACCATATAACATGGGCTTTGAATTTGACGGAGTACAGCACAAGAAGCTGACTAGTCATCTCCATCAGTCTGATAAAGACTTTGAAGATGGCAAGCTTAGAGACATGCGAAAACAAGAGCTTTGCGCAGGTCGTGGTATTAACCTAATTAGAGTAGCTTACGATGAAGACATGACAGTTAGTCTTGTTCAAGATAAGATAGACAAGATAGGTTATGGCTCTGGCAAGATCAAAGAAGGCTTTGAAACAGGCAGAGAAAAATATAAAAGTAAACGTCAAAAGCAAAATGAAGATGCTAAAGAACGTAAGAAAAAACAGTACCACCAATATAAAGAATCTGAAAGCTTTAAGAAAAGCAAACAGAAACAAAAAGAGTATCGTAAAGAACAATACAAAAGGCAGAAGGAATGGCAGAAACAGAACAAGAAGTAATAGTATCTATGCCACTATACGTTCAGCTTTCTAAGCAAGAGAAAGCTAAGAAATATCACATAAATTTAAATCAATACCATCATTGGCATTTCATTGCCAAGAATAATATCAAAGTTAAATATAAAGAAATAGCTACACCAAAAATAGAAGGCTTAGTCTTTGATAAAAAAATAGAACTCACCTTTACTTTATGGAAAGCAACTAAGCGTCGTGTAGATAGGGCTAACCCTCTCTCAATACACGAGAAGTTCTTTTGTGATGCATTAACAGAGCTTGGTTGTATACCAGATGATAATGATAATCATGTTCATGCTACCCATTACTACACAGGTGGCATCGACAGGGAAAACCCCAGAGTCGATATTAAAATTAAAGAAATATCATGAATAAAAAATATGAAAGCAGTTTAAGGACACAGAGCATCCAAGAATATACTTGGGATGAACTCCTTAAATTTACATTTGAAAGGAAATCTTTTTTCCGAGATTATAAGTTGCTCCATGCAAAAGATGAAGGCGAAGTTAATAGACGATTAAAGTACGTAGTATATGTGGACCCTAAAAGTCTCGCGGAAGAGATAAGACTTTGCTTTAATGCTGCTATCCAAATGGAATCTAGACAGACTTATTATTTTAATCTATTTGTTGTTGATCTGATTGAACGATATTATTCAGACGCAATTTATTATGAAAATAAAAAAGAGATGAAAGCGGAGTACCTGATCTCTCAGGATGATCCATCTCCCATCTCTTTTGAGTGGGTATTAGAGGCAGGGATTCTAAACCCCTACCAGCGCTATTTACTCTTTGAGTATCTAGCTTTAGGCTATTCTCTAGAAGCATTAGGACGTCGTCGTCACTGTACTTCTAGAACAATCGAGAATCACTTGAACCAAATCATAGAGGTCCTTGATTCCCCTCACTAATATTGAGGCCCATATTTTGTGCAACACTGTCTAGCTCTAGACTTTCCCACTCACCAGTTTCCTTCAGTTGTTTTTCAACCTCTGCTATTTCAGCTTCATAAGCTTCCTGGTCAAGCCCACCTGCAAGGAGGACTCGTTCTAGTGCGGCAGTGCGGGCATTTGCTTTGTTGACAAACCCCCATAGCACTTGAACCATTCGAGAGATGTCCCTCTCTACTAAGTTCATGTTGTTGACCTGCTTGTGTAACGCCGCATTGAAATCTTGATAGATTTTCTCTACGTGTATGTTCACAGCTTCGATCACTGGGGCTAATTTGTTTTCAAGGATTTCATCCATCGTCGCCGGTTGTTTGAAACCATCTCTTTCTTTATTAGCCTGCATTAATTCTCCACCCATAATTTCTCCTTAAGCTGGAAGACCCATAGGTTTACTTGGGTCTGGTGGTCCTGGAATTTCACTAGCCGTTGCAAGGTTATGCAAGGAAGCGAAAGTCTCACCGCTAATCGGAACTGCTACTACTTCTTCTTGGTTCAAAGCGATGTCCATGAAGTAAGTTGTAGGAGCTGCAATCGGACCCTCGGGTGTGTCTAGTTTGTTCGTGTCAACGACTCTTAGATTTTCGATTAACATAAGTTCTCCTCTGTTATCTTAGTCTGTGAATAAAAGTACATGGATCATCTTTACTACAGCCCCACATCAATTGTCCCCAGTCATCTGCGACTGATAAATTAATTGCGTAGTCATCTGTACCACAGAGTGAACCATTTCTAAACAATGGCTTACCATGATATGTATTTACACCCCAGTGATGGTAGTGTCCATAACATAGAAAATCATAGTCAAAGATTTCATTCCACCCACCAAGCTTAGCTCTAGCGCCGCCAGTCTCTGCTTGTGATGGAGCCCAGTGTCTTAACAGACCCTTCTGTCCTCTAATGTCTACAATCTTGTAAGCTTCAAATGAATAATCAATAGAAATATTCTTCAGTTCTGAATACTGAAGCGCTGTTTCTACTGCCATATAAAGACATGTATCCCAAGAACATTCACCTGTATCTTGTTTACCATGTGCTCTACCATGATTACCAGTAATGCCATCAATCTTAATATCAATGTTTGGCTTACCAATATCTGCAAAGGCTCCTCTAATCGCTCCAAGCATTATCATGATTGCTTTTAACGCGTCGTTAAACTGTGAGGATACTTGCTTATCAATGTGCATTCTTTGTGTCTCATACATGATATCATTTTCAATCATGTCACCGAGCATGAAGATTCTAACGTCTTCAATCTCACTAGACTTACCTAACCTTTTAACATGCTGTACGATCTGTGGAGCTAAGACTTGCGTCACTCTTTCAAAAGCAATGTCTGAGTTAAAGGTTGGTTCCCCATTGATGAGGGTGTTCTTTCCGAAGTGCCAATCGCTTAATTGGATACACAGTGTCTCTCCGGTTTCTGTTCTAGGAACTTCTCTAAAGTGATCTACACTACTATTAAAGATCCTATTGATCTGACTAAACTTAGCAAGTTCTTCCCTGATCATCTCTTTGGTTTCTCTTCTTGCTCTAGCTTTAGTTAGCTTTTCTGGTACGATATCGATGATTGTTTCAATGGCGGTTGCCAACTCTTCTTCATCATAGTCATGACCATCTGCTTGGACTCTGTCTAACTCTTCTACTTCAAGAGCTTCAAGTCTAGAGGCAAAGCTATCAAAATCAATTGCCATAAATTCTCCTTGTGAGGCAGCTATTCTCCAGTTCTACCAAGACCTGTTTATCTGATAGAACTTTATAATCTGTTTTGAGGATAGCGTTCTGGAACTCTATTTGAATAGGTATGGTTCCAGGATTAGTTACGATTATATCACGGATTTTTTGAAAGTCATCATTTTCTTTCGGAAATAATGTTACTCTTTGAAGTTTCTTTCCTTCTTCTAGTTCGCCAATCTTCATTAAGATAATCTTAGGAGTAATAATTTCTTCTCCATTTATCTCACGTGATTGTATCTCTAGCTTTCCCACGATATGCACTAGTTTGTTTTTACTGAACAACTCTTTGTTCTTACTATATATATGACTGAACGCTACGACTTCAACGCGGCCATTCAAATCCTCAAGATCAAAGAAAGCCATTTGCTTCTTGGACTTGGTTGTGATTTCTTTTAAGTTTGTCATCAAGCCACCCATCTTAACCATGGTGCCTTCTGGTATCTTTTCTAAGTCCTCTGTATTAGTAAGGTCTAAGAGTTTAACTCTATATTTTTCTAATGGATTGTGTGATACGAAAAACCCTAAGGCTTCGTATTCATTGTCTCCCTTCTCTTCATCAGAGAAGTCTTTAATGGTAGGAATAAACAGGACTGGAGTCATCTCCTTAGCCTTGCTCTCCTTCGCTGCCTCTATCATCTCTTCTAGAGCATATATCATCTGCGCTCTGTTCATCGTCTTCCCTGTATGTTTTGAGTAAAGCTAATACATTATTCGGTGATAGAATGTATGAACCATCTTCATATTTTCTCATCCCATGTAGTGCTGCAACAAGTTGTTTGTATTCTCTATGTGTCAACATGTTCTTCTCTATATTCTTTGTCTGTACCATGACAAACCGGGCAAGTATATTCTACTTCCCATCCATCCTTCTGGTCTTTCAGTTCTCCGAAGAAACAATAGACTCTACTGTCCTCGAAATCACAAGAACGATTCTCTATAAAGTCAAAAGCTATTTGATTGTCTGAATTTCTTACTAGTATTTCCATCTTGGTTCCTATAAAAAATAGGGCTAAGCTACTTCATCGAAGCAGCCAGCCCTGATGAGGGTTTGGATCTTGGCTGTGTTTACTTTCTTAAGATCTACACGAGTGCAGAAATCTATAATACTTTTAAACCCGCCGTCTTTCCTTGCCTTCATTATGCAGTCCACAGCTATCTCACCTAAGCTTTTAATAGCACCGAGACCAAACTTTATATTCCCTTTAACTGGCGTGTAAAATAAATCAGAGTCGTTTATGCTAGGAGGGAGGACTTTAATCTGATTGCTTTTGCAGTCATTAAGAAATGATATAGTTTTATCTCTCTTGCCAGAAACTTCTGTGAGAGCTGCAGCCATAAATTCAACTGGGTAATGTGCTCGTAGGTAAGCAGTTTGATAACTGATTATACTATAAGCAATAGCATGTGATTTATTAAAACCATACGCCGCAAACTTTGCAATGGCATCAAAAGCTTTTGTAGCTTCTGTTTTGCTTACTCTATTCTCATAGCATCCTGCAACAAAAGGTTCTCTTTGTTCTTCCATCTCTGATGCAATCTTTTTGCCCATCACTCGTCTGAGTAGATCGGCTTGAGCTAGACTATAGCCTGCCATAACCTGAACAAGTTTCATGACTTGCTCTTGGTATATTAGAACTCCTTTAGTTTCATCAAGGATTTCTTTGATTTGTATCTGCACTTCTTCTGCTTCAACTTGAATCATATATTCAATTTCGCCTGTGTTCTTAGCCTTAACATAAATAGGTATGAACCCATTATCAAGAGGGCCAGGTCTGTATAGTGATGTGATGTCTGCAATCTCTTCAATGTTTCTTGGTTGGATCTGTAACACTACATCTCTAAACCCAGAACTGCCTGAGAGTTGGAAGACTCCTGTTAAACTTCCTGAACACAGGAGGTCATAAGTCTTCTCATCGTCAAGTGGTATCTTATCTATGTTGATGTCTACCCCATGATTTTCTTTTACATACTCACATGTTCTATCAATAGTAGTTAGACCAGCAATTCCTAGGAAATCAAACTTGATTAATCCTATTAGCTTTTCTAATACTTTCATGTCATCTGACGTGACAACATTTCCTTCTTTATCTGTTTGTAATCCAATATGTTCTATCAACGGTTTATGATCTGATATGACAACACCCGCCGCATGTACACCACTGTTCCTTGTCATCCCTTCAAGAATGAGAGCACGCTCAAGTGCTTCTTTGAACTCTGGTCTACTGTTGGCTATCACCATAAACTCAGAACTGTAGTCCTCATGTTCTATGTCTGTGATAGTATTTAGGTATACATTCTGCCCTCTTACACCATCAGGTATAGCTTTAGCAAATGTGTCAGCATCATTGTACGGAATGTCTAACACCCTACAACAATCTCTGATCGCACCCTTGGCAGCCATGGTTCCGATAGTCATAATCTGAGCTACCTTATCGTGGCCGTACTTGTCTTGTACATACTTAATGATTAGGTCACGCTTAACGTCACCAAAATCCACATCAATATCTGGCATAGAGATACGCTCAGGGTTCAGGAACCTTTCGAATAGTAATCCATATTTAATGGAATCCACTTCAGTAATACCTGTGACCCAACAGACTAACGAGCCTGCTGCTGAACCTCTACCTGCACCAACAGGTATACCCATTCTCTTAGCGGCTAGAACAAAGTCTGATACCACCAGCATGTATCCATCGAATCCCATGCCATGTATAACTTCTAGTTCAAAGTCTAGTCTCTTAAGGTACTCTTCTCTCTTGTCTGTAATACCATTCTCTGCAAGCCTAAGGTCAAGACCCTTGTAGGACTCTCGTTTAAGATACTCTCTGGTTGAGAGCTTACCTGTATCGAAGACAGGAAATTTATACTTCCCATCAAAGATAATTGGCTCACATTGATCAGCAATCTTGACAGTGTTCTCTATTGCCTCTGGTATATCAGCAAATAGTTCTTTCATCTCTTGATCGGACTTGATGTAGTAATCATTGGCTGCGTCAAACGTAGTCATGTTCATCGCTAGCATCATCATTGTAGACCAGCCTTTGAAGTGTTCCTTCCTTGCATAGTGAGCATCACAGCCGGCTACGATGGGGAGGTCATTCTCTCTTGCTATCTCTATAATTAAATCATTCGCTGCATCCTGTCCTTCAAGATTGGGATGTCTTTGAATCTCTAGGTAGACTTGGTCTCCTAGGACTTCTTTGATCCAGTCAGCATTTTCTTTGACTGAGTCTCTATCTTCTTTTTCTTTGTTGAATTTTCTATTAAATACTCCATTAAGACATGCTGTGGTAAAGATCAAATCTTCTTTGTATTGTTCTAATAGTTCTTTATCAACTCTAGGTTTAAAATACTTTCCACTTAGGTGTCCTTCTGAAACAAGCTTGAGTAAGTTTTTGTATCCATTCTCATTCTTAGCTAACGCTATCATGTGGTATGCTTGGTACTTATCTTTCTCTCTTACGCTTCTAGGGTAATCCCAT
>Ga0233410_10000090_pt1 | contig 29761 bp, 23 predicted proteins | sample Na_anoxic_1_MG_FD_179869 | JGI IMG/M metagenome (GOLD analysis project Ga0233410, IMG submission 179869) | Seawater microbial communities from Saanich Inlet, British Columbia, Canada - Na_anoxic_1_MG | ecosystem: Environmental > Aquatic > Marine > Inlet | place: Canada: British Columbia...
GAAAAATGTACGCAAATAATTGACGCAAACCTGCCACTTTGGTATGGCTGTCGTTAAGGAATTGGATAGGGTGTTAAGTGGTAAAGTTATTTCCAGAACAGGTGGCAGTTTTCACCGGAATATGGATGAAAAATACAAAATTGAAAAATATCGGTTCACTGCAGGTGTTTTTTCGGTTTATTCGGATCAGGATGAACAGTGGAAATTGGTTGACAAGTTAGTCAACATTTGCTCAAGTTCTTTATGCAATTGCCCGGACAGTTAGGCTTGATCTAAATCGAGGCAGCGAATACAAAGTAAAATCACTGAACGAAATAATTTCATATTAAGGAGGAACAAACATGACTGATCTAATGAGTATTATTAAAGGCAGACGCAGTATTCGCAAGTATCAGGATAAGGAAATACCAGACGAACTCCTCAATAAAATCCTTGAAGCAATACAATGGTGCCCCTCATGGGCAAATACCCAATGCTGGGAGGTAATTGTTGTGAAGGATCCTGTCAACAAAGAGAAACTCAGGGACACCCTGCCCGCGATGAACCCTGCCGGGAAGGCCGTGGTTCAAGCCCCTGCAGTCTTTGTATTGTGCGCAAAACTAAAAAGTTCGGGGTATTATAAGGGTGAAGTTACCACAAAGTTTGGAGATTGGTTTATGTTTGACCTCGGTATTGCTACCCAAACAATTTGTTTGACTGCACATGATCTGGGATTGGGGACTGTAGTTGTCGGGCTTTTTGACCACGATAAGGCAAAAGAGGCCGTCGAGGTGCCGGAAGGTTATGAGCTGGCAGCATTGATTCCTCTGGGTTATGCTGCCAAGGGTTCGGCTGCCCCTAAGCGTCAGGAGATTAATGAATTTACCCATTATGAGAGATTTTAGATTTAAGAAAACTAAAATACTCTCTTCAATTGGCAGGAATTCATATAAAAGGCCTCTTAGGAAAACAAAGAGAGTTTTCTTAAGAGGCTGTCTTTCCTTTGAGCATTTTTATTTACTAACCTTTACTCTTGCTCATACCTTTACCCTGGCTGCCCGGGCCACCACCCTTTTTACCCCACCGGGGGCCGTCATGACCTCTTCCGAGTCCCTGAGCAAGCAACTTAGTCAATTGCTCAGGCGTCAGGATACTGCGAAATGCCAGCCGATGATCAGCGGATTTGCTCTGCATTTGACCTCTTAAACCAAGAATTTCTTTTTGTAATGCCTTGATATTAACAGGATCAGGATTGGTCTGCACCCATAACAATTTTAATTCCATCCGCTTTGTATACAACTGGATTCTAAGTGGAGTCATTTTTTCCATGTGTGCCTTACGTAATGTCATTATTTTTTCTGACTGTTCTGCTGTCAGGTTCAGGTTAGAAACTGCGGAAGAATACATCCCCTTACCCTGTCCTTTTCCGGCACCCTTACACTGTTGACGAGCCATTACAAAAGTGGCCGAAGCAAATACGAACAAAAATACAACTGTAAAAATACTGATCTTTCTCATTGGAAAATACCTCCTTTTGGTTTGAGTTTTGTTTCTTAATTATTGCAGGACGTGTGCCAAAACTGTTTTAGTGTTGCTATCTGTTTGTTATTACGATATAATCACAATAATTGATGATATTAAAATTAATATATAACCGTTGGTGAGGCAAGAAATGTCGAAAAAGAAAATCATAATTCGACAGATGTGTCGAATTATGATATATTATTTTGTAACTTTTTTAGATTTTCATAAATGAGTCTGTTGATTGATGGTCTTTTCGCACAATTTCTGCGCTTGCCCCGCAGCTCCGGAATATGGTACCGGGGGCATGCTCAAAAAATAACCCTCCAGAGGCGGATAAATCCACGGGATATCAACTATATGTCTTCGGTTATTTCTTTCGCATGCCACTGCGACAAGCTCGGGATCTTGGACTTGATTTTAAGCGAAAATCCTCATAAACAAACAGGCTCATAAATAAACCTTCAAGATTTACTGCCGGCTTCTGAACCCTGGCTTCCGGATACCCTGTAGTTATAAAATCATGGTGATACCCCGAAGATCAACCCGACCATTTCTCCAGCCCCTTGCCGTGGCCTTAGTATGTTTTGTTTTTATTTTTTTACTTCTAATAATGGGTCTGATGGAACTCAAGAGCCTTGATAATATTCTCGTTGCCTATATGGAAAACAGGGGACTCGATATTGCAAGGAATGTTCAACAGGTTGCGGAACATAATTTTCAAGGCTATGTCAAATCTGCCCAGACCGGCTTTGATGTTGAAACCGCTACTCCCTTTATTGAGGAGACGTTTCCTTTACAAGAGTCATTAATCATTGACCTTATTGAAATGGCCCGGGAGATAGATATTTCAGGGCAAAGCGGCCATTTAACCAAAAAACAGTTAGATTCTTATGCGGCCAGAGAAAGCCTGTGGCTTGTCGCCTTATTGGGTAGCCGGGGCAACATCATTTTTCAAAACAGGCCAATCCCCAATAGACTTCTAAGACTTGCCAGGCCCGTAGTCCGGGGGCACAAGGAAATCAAAATTCACATTCTTAACAGCTTATGGAACAGTGAGGAAATAGGTTTTATTGCTCTTCGCCGGAAATCAAAGGAAGGAACAATTATCCTTGCACTGAATAAAGAAGGCTTTCGGTACTGGGGCTTAAGGACCTCCATTCAAATGGCCATTGACGAGGTGGGAAGGGCACCTGGTGCTGCCTATTTCATTGTGATGGATCAACAACTAAGGGTCCTTGGTCAGGCGGGAGATCCCCCCAAGATAGACAAAGAAGAAGTTCTAATGAAAAATATTCTTAAATACGGGGCAGGTGTAACGAGCAGAAAAATTACTTTCAGCGGTCAGGATTTGCTTGAGATTCAGACCCCTATCCTTTTTATGGGAGGATTTAAAGGAATAGTGCGATTGGGTCTTACAAGGGACCGGGCTGAACAGATTCTTAAAAAAAGTGGCGTTCGGATATTCATATCCATTTTATTTATGGTTGTTATTGCATTCCTGTCTATGTGGTTTCTTTATAAGAACCAAAATAGACACCTGGCAAAAATGCGGGAAATGGAAAGCAGGCTATATAAGGCTGAAAGACTTTCTGCCCTGGGTCGTCTTGCTGCTGGTGTAGCGCATGAAATTAGAAACCCTCTTAATGCAATCAGTATGGCAAGTCAAAGGCTTAAGGAGGGTAACCTTGACCGGCTTATAAGGGTTATCCGGGACGAAATCAAAAGGCTCAATCATATTATTGAAGAGTTTCTCAGTTTTTCAAAAAACCGTAAACTGGAATTTCACAGTCGAGATTTGACAGACCTTCTTGATCAGATTGTTCTCCTTATCAGGGAGGAAGCCGAATACGAAGGGATCACAATCCAGACCTTTTGGAAGGATTCTCATATCACTATTTCCATGGATTTCGATAAGCTAAAGCAAGCTCTTTTCAATATCATCAAGAATGCCATGGAATCGATCGCTGATGAAGGAACCATTACTCTTCAGGCTGAACAAAAAGGCGAAGAGTGGATCAGCGTCAAGATTTCAGATACGGGAGAAGGATTAAGCTCTGAGGAGATAGAACAGATCTTTGACCTGGACTATACGACCAAGGAGAAGGGCCTTGGTTTGGGTCTGCCTATTGCTAATGAAATTATTCGTGGACATAGCGGCAAGGTACAAATTATTAGCAACCAGGGCGAGGGGACTACATTTGAAATCCTGTTTCCCATAAATAAAGAAGCAGACGGCTTATATAAAGAAGTGCCTAAAATGCCTAAAGTGATCTAAAGTGCCTAAAATCTAATCAATTTTGAATATTCACCGCCCATTCGATTCTCTCATTAGAGGCACAGAGATCTCAGAGCTCGAAGTAATTAAAAAGAAAGGGTGTTAGATATCCATAAGTATAGAGATCGCTTTAAAGTTAAATGTGGAGTGTCCTTTGGGAAATAAAATAAGCGAGCTTATTTTACTCCTAAAGGATCTCCACAGTAGTCCCGATGCAGTCTCATCGGGACCCCAGCCATTCAGCTGGGCCTTTAAGCGATCTTGTATAGAATATATTTCTCAGAGTACTCTGCGGCTCGAACGAGTTCTGCAAAGCAGAACGAGTGGGCGGTAAATAGGATGGGCCTGTTTATCCTGTCAAAGAACAAAGGAAATCGTCTATGCAAAAACTCAATATCCTGGTAGTAGAAGACGGCAAGTCTCAGAGAGAGCTGTTAAGCTCCTTCCTCAAAGATGAGGGGCATGAAGTTCTGGAGGCAGAAAATGGAGAAAAAGCCCTTAAGAAGGTGAAAGAAAATTATTTTGATCTGCTTCTTCTTGATTATAGAATGCCCGGAATGGACGGTATGAAAGTCCTTGAGGAGATCAAACGAATTAACCCGGAGATCGATATAATAATGATGACTGCCTATGGAACAATCGAGACGGCTGTAAACGCCATGAAAGCAGGGGCTGCTGACTACATCACCAAGCCTATCGAATTGCAGGAACTGCTTATCCTTATTGAACGGATTTCTGAGCGGCGTTTACTTTTAAGAGAAAATGAGATTCTCCGTGAAGAACTTCGAGGAAAAGGGGTTACCACAGAGCAAATTATCTATCAGAGTTCCGCTATGCATGAAGTTATCAACCTGGCGGGAAGGGTTGCTAACACGCGCACTACAATATTAATCCAGGGTGAAAGCGGCACTGGCAAGGAGCTCATTGCCAGGCTGATCCATACACTCAGCCAACGTGCAGAAAAACCCATGATTACCGTGAACTGTACTGCTTTACCCGAGAGCTTGTTAGAGAGTGAGCTCTTTGGCCATGAAAAAGGAGCATTTACAGGTGCATCCCGCAGGAGAATCGGGCGATTCGAAGAGGCTGACGGAGGGACCCTTTTCTTGGATGAAATTGGCGAAATACCCCTTTCAGTTCAGGTGAAACTCCTCCGGTTTCTCCAGGAACGGGAGTTTCAGCGTGTCGGCGGAAATCAAACTATCAGGTCTGATGTTCGTATTATTAGCGCTACAAACCAGGATCTGGAAAAAAGCGTTAATGATGGTGTATTCAGAGAAGACCTGTTTTACAGGCTTAATGTGGTGGCCATTACTATCCCGCCATTAAGGGAAAGAAAAGAGGATTTACCTCCACTTATAGACCATTTTTTAAAGTATTTTGCAGCGGAAAACGGAAAAGAAATACAAGGTATTAACCCGGAGGCCAAAGACCTTATTCTAAAATATGATTACCCTGGAAATGTGAGGGAAGTGGAGAATATTATTGAAAGGGCAGTGGTGATTACCCGTGGATCGATTATTTCAGAAAATGACCTCCCATTTTCAAGAAGTTCTATCCTTGTCGAGCAAAGTAAAATGGAGATTCAGAGGACATTGAAAGAATCGATTGAATCATTGGAATGTCAAATGGTCCGAGATGCTATGAGAGAAACCGGTGACCATCAAACCAAGTCTGCGAGCCTTTTGGGCATCAGTGAACGGATGCTTCGATATAAACTAAAAAAATACGGGCTTAAATGAACTGGTAACGAATTACAGTCATTTCTGTTCCACCAGTTGCACACCTTTTGGTACAACAAATTGGAAAAAATCCTTGTCAAAGCTTTTCTTTGGAATTAGTTTCTTAAACTTGAACCGAGTTATTCCGCCCAACTGATTGTGAATGTCCACCCCCTGGATATCATTATCACCGGTTAGAGTAAGTACCATGTAATCGATATTTTCCCATGAAGGATCAGGCCTGAGTTTAATCAAAAATTCCCCGGTATCTTTTTGGTCGATAATTGAGATCTTAAATCCGTCCCCTACTTTTCCAAGACCGCCGAATACATTACTTAAGAACTTCAATTCCTGCCCAAACTTCTTGGCAGGATATTTATATACACATTTTTTATCAGGTAGGAACCACCAGAGAGTATCCCCATTATAGATTATTGTTTCGGATCTTGGTTTTTCTTGTTCCAGTCTCATATAGCGGGAAGGCTTAAAGTATATTTTTCCTGTGGCCATATCCCCTTTGATCTGGCTGCCGAGCATGGACATGGATTGAGTTATCACTTCACGTGAATAGGTAATAGAGAGCCCGGGGAGGTGGCCATATTTATTTTGAATACCATCAAAGATATCCGATAGTTCATTACCGGCAGAAGCAGGACATGCAAAAAGAGATATCAAAAGATAGAAAATAATAAAGGCTCTTAACACGTTACGTCATCCTCCCGTATACTTCCCTTGCCCGGACACCATTTGAGGGGCCTACAATGCCCTCCTTTTCCATTACCTCAATCATTCGTGCTGCCCGATTATAACCTACCCTGAGCTTACGCTGTAACATTGAAATGGATGCCTGACCCGTATTAACCACAACTTCGATCGCCTGATCATATTTCTCATCCAATTCTATTTCATCTTTGTCTGATTCTTCAGGTCTGGCGATTTCTGTTAAAATAGATGTATCATAATCCGGCTTTTTCTGATTTCTTAAGAAATCGGTTACCCTTTTTATTTCTTCGTCAGATATATATGCACCGTGAATTCTTGAGATGCCGGCGACTCCCGGAGGCATGAATAACATGTCTCCTTCACCGAGAAGGTTTTCAGCTCCCATTATATCCAATATCGTTCGGGAATCCACTTTGGAGGATACCTGGAAGGATATTCGGGTCGGTAAATTGGCCTTGATAATGCCTGTGAGGACATTTACCGAGGGACGTTGTGTCGCAATAATAAGATGGATTCCGGCTGCCCGGGCCATTTGAGCAAGCCGTGTGATCGTTTCCTCGACTTCTCTTAAAGAGGCAATCATCAGATCGGCCAGCTCGTCAATAACAAGTATGATATATGGCAGGGGTTTATCGATCACATGTGTATTATCCAGCCCTCTTTTTCCCTGGTCTTTTAGAACCTTCCGGTTATAAGTGCTAATATTCCTTACCCCTCTGTCAGACAGCAGCATATATCGCCTTTCCATTTCTTCCACTGCCCATTTGAGTGCCTTGGTTGCCTCCTTTGGTTGTGTGACTACCGGATGAAGCAGGTGGGGGATGTCATGGTATTCAGAAAGCTCAATCCTTTTCGGATCAATCATAAGAAAACGTGCCATATCAGGAGAAATCTTGAACAGAAGGCTGTTGATTATGGTATTTATCAAGACACTTTTTCCGCTTCCCGTCGCCCCGGCCACAAGAAGGTGGGGCATTCTGGCAAGGTCTGCAATCACTGGAGTTCCGGTGATGTCCTTACCAAGGGCAATAGGCAGTTTATAGTTAGAATCCTCGTAAGTTGAACTTGTAAGAACTTCTTTGAGAAAAACCATTTCTCTCCGGTTATTAGGGATTTCGATACCTATAGCGGCTTTTCCCGGTATGGGTGCCACAATACGGATACTCGGTGCGGTAAGTGCCAGAGCAAGATCATTAGACAGGCCTGCCACTTTGCTTATTTTTATTCCCGGAGCCGGCTTATATTCGTACATCGTAATTACAGGGCCGGGAAGGATCTCAATAACTTCACCTTCAACGCCAAAGTCTAAAAGCTTTTTCTCAAGACGACGGGCGTTCATCTCCAGGCTTTCCCGATGAATATGAGTATCTTTTCCTGTTGGCGGGTCTTTGAGGAAATCCAGGGAAGGCAAGCTGAATTCGCCGGACAGACTCATAAAGGAGAAAGACTCCTGTTCATGTTTTTTTTCTTTTGCAGGGGCCTTTTTGACGATTTTAACTTTTGGTCTTGATCCCATCTTTTTTCTTGCCACAACGGTCTTACGGGCCCTCTTCCTGCGTTCTGTCCTTTTCTTTATTGCATCCCTTATATGTCTCAGTATGCCTAAAGGCCACAGACCTAATTTTGAAAGGAACCAGCCTAAGGAAAAATGGGTCACAATCATAAGGGAAATGATGAAAATAGTCAGAAGGAGGACATAGGCACCAAAATAGTTGAGAAAGCCCTTTGTCAATCCGGCAACATGAAGTCCTACAAAACCTCCGGCAATTATGTTTCCACCATTGAAACTCACCTGATCCAATAACTGCAGGCTTAAGATTCCTGAAAAGGAAACAAGCAGAGTAAAGGTGGCAACAATACTCTTGATAGGAGATAAAAGGGTCTGTCCCCGGAAGGAAAGAAAGGCTATAGTCAATAGAATGCTCACCAGCCAGAAGGAGGAGAACCCGATCAGGAACAATGTGCAACCGGCCAAGTGGGCACCTACTGTGCCGAAAAGGTTATGAGCCTTGCCCAAAGAACCGGTTATATTCCACAAAAGCTTATCCGCAGGGTGATAGGATAAAAGACTTCCGCCTAAAATGACAGCTATAAGCAGGAAAATAAGACCACGGATCTCTTTTCCAACAGGAGACATGGACTTAGGTTTTCCAGTGACATTTGGCCTGCGGCTCAATTTTTATCTCCCTTATTCTTGATGGTCTCGTAAAAAGTCAGGAATTTGCCATATCTTCAATTTTGAACCCAATGATTTCAATGGGTTGCGAGCCCGGATTTTTAATATTTTGACTTTGTAACTGGTATCCCGGTTGAAGACTGAAGGCTGAAGTATATTAATCATCTCGCAACGCCCGAATTAAACCATTCAAGACCTTCTCTGTTTCGACTATCTTTGGTTCAAGCAGAGATAAATCCTGGTTGCGCAAGAACCCCAAACGCTTCGATAAACTTAACTGCTACCTCGTCAGCCAGCTCAAATGCCCTAAGTTTTGTGTGATCTCGCATGATTTGTCCCTAAAAGCCTTCTACCTTCAGTCTATCCACCTGAGTCGTTACATAGATTTTTCGTATATCTAATAATTACCTGAATAGTGTCCGAACGAAAACTAGGATTTTTTGTTCAGATCAAGGAAGACGATAATTTTAACCACAGGAATACATTGAGTATTTCGAGGATTAAAATTTGAATCTGACGCAGATATGGGCGAAAAAGACAGTTTTCGTTCAGACACTAAATAGAAATGATTACAGGTAGTATTATAGGTCTCCTTTCAATGATGTTATAAAAATAACGCTTCAGCCGCCTTTGAATGTCTGCCTTCATTTCAGTAGCCTCGATATGAGAAGGCCGCTCAAATTCATCAAGAACTTCCAGGACGATAAGTTTTGCCTTTTCAAGGATAGATTCGCCCTGATCTTCAAACAAAAACCCGCGTGATATGATATCAGGCCCATAGACAGTATCTCCAGTGTCCTCATCTAATGCTAATAGTACGATAACCATCCCATGCCCGCTTAGTCTCCTTCGATCTTTCAGAACAACATCTTTCTCATCACCGATCCCTTTTCCGTCCACAAGGACCCGGCCGGTATGAACCGGTTCTTCTAACTGAGCCTCCTGGTTTTTGAAGGTAATTACATCCCCATCTTCTGCAATTAAAATCCGTTCCTCAGCCATGCCCATATCCAACGCCAATTGCATGTGTTTTTTAAGATGTCTATATTCCCCGTGGATAGGGGTAAAAAATTTCGGTTTCACCAGGTTCAACATAAGTTTCAATTCTTCTTTTTTTGCATGTCCGGAGGTATGAATATCAGAAACCTTCTCATAAATTACATCGGCTCCTATACGATAAAAACTGTTGATAATAGAGGTGATGGCCTTTTCATTACCCGGAATAAACTTTGAAGAAAGAATAACGGTATCGCCTTTCTTGATTTTTATGCTCTTGTGCCTCTCATATGCCATTCTCGTTAAGGCGGACATTGGTTCTCCCTGGCTTCCGGTGGTGATAACAGCGATATTTTCATCCGAAAATTTACCAATTTGGGAAGTACTGATTTCCGTGTCTTCAGGTATATTGATAAATCCCAGATCTCTGGATATACCAATGTTGGTGATCATACTTCTTCCGTTAAAAACAACCTTTCGTCCGTATTTTACAGCCAGGCTAATGACTTGTTGAATTCGAGAGATATTGGATGCAAAACTGGCAACAATAATCCTTCCTTGGCAGGTCTGGAACAGGTCTTCCAGGGTCTTCCTGACCATTTTTTCACTCAACGTAAAACCATCTTTCTCTGCATTGGTTGAGTCTGAAAAAAGGGCGAGAACTCCCTTTTCTCCAAAATGGGCAAAACGATTCAAGTCTGTAAACTGGTTGTCAACAGGAGTCGGATCTATCTTAAAGTCACCGGAATGCATAAGTATCCCCTCAGGCGTGTCAATGGCGAGACCAACACCATCAACAATACTGTGGTTCACACTGATATATTCTATTTTGAACGGGCCAAGCCGGGTCGTGTCTCCCGGGCATATTCTTCTGAGATCAGTCTGTTCCGGCAAATCATATTCCTTGAGTTTTGCTTTTAATAATTCCAATGTAAATCCTGTGCCGAAAACAGGAACGGAAAACTCCTTAAGGAAAAAAGGCATTGCACCTATGTGATCTTCATGACCATGGGTGAGGATGATGGCTTTGACGCTGTTTTTGTTTTGTTTAAGGTATTGAAAATCAGGAATAACTAAGTCTACACCGGGCATGTAATCGTCTGGGAACATCAGGCCAGCGTCCACTACCAGGACATACTGATTATATTCGATAACCATCATGTTGAGGCCAATCTCTCCCAGACCTCCAAGCGGTATAACCCTCAGCATCAGTGTCCTCACTGCTTTAACGACTTAAGCCCAATTTACCATGTTATTAACCTGGCAACTAAATAGTCTAACTCCGTCATGCCGGACTTGATCCGGCATCCAGTACCCTCCTGGATTCCGGCTTTCGCCGGAATGGCAATATTGAGGTATTTAATTGCCGGAGTAATATTTATGTAACTATAGTGAAGACAAGATTTTAACCTTTTAGATAATACCAGTCAATAGGGAATACCTTTCGTTTGGGCCGGGCATGTTGAAAGATTTACAAGGCTGTTCTCCTTTGTTGAATCATCTTGATTTTCTAATTCCATTATGTTAAGGTATATACTAAAATAGAAAACCTAAGGGCTCGCTCAAAAATAACTTCGCAGAATTGACGCTCAGATTTGGGTGAGATTTGGCTGCTGCGATTGAGTGAAGCCAGAGGAATAGTGAACTATTTCGATGACTTCACGATTGAGCGGCAGCCGAAGATGGCCCGAAGCTGAGATGGGAAAATGTGAAGTTATTTTTGAGTGAGCCCTAAGTAGTGTCCATCCATAAATGGCCATTTTCTCTCTGAGCCGTAGGGTCTACCCTCCGGCCTGTAAGTCCTACGGGCTGGAAGCGGAGGCGGAGGCCGCAATCTCTGCGCTTGCCCCGTAGCTCCGGAAGATGGTACTGGGGGCAGATTTGGATTTTAATCCTTGAGATACTTCCGTGTATTCCTGTAGTTAAAATCCTCATCATTCTTGACCTTGCGAAAACTATCTCATTTCTGGATGGACACAAATAATCTGTAATAACTTGAAACTAAGGAGAGCAAAAAATGACTGGTGTGAATAAGGTGATATTACTTGGAAGATTGGGAAGAGATCCTGAAGTGAGATACACCCCAAGTGGCACAGCGGTAGCCAATTTCAGCATCGCCACCTCAGAGCAATGGAATAATAAAGATGGCGAAAAGCAGGAACGTACGGAATGGCATAAGATTGTGGCATGGAAACGTCTTGGAGAAATCTGCGGTGAATACCTTCATAAGGGCAGCCAGGTTTACATAGAGGGAAGAATACAAACAAAGAGTTGGGAAGATCGTGATGGTAATAAGCGCTATACTACAGAAGTGATTGCTCAAAACATGCAGATGTTAGGTTCTGCAGATAAAGGAGGAAGGGCACAAACAACAGATGAGCGTTTCCCTGTGGAAGAACCTGTGACCGTACCTGAAGATGATATCCCTTTTTGAACTCTGCCCGTTTTAGATATTGTCCTTATCCTTCAGGCTGTTCGGTCTTTTCTTTAGAGGTTTCGATTTCTTCCGGGGGTTCGTCAGTGGCCTTTTTGAAGTTTTTAATCCCTTTCCCTATTCCACTGCCTATCTCAGGCAGTTTGCCTGCCCCGAATATTATCAGAATAATGATCAATATGATGATCAATTCCGGCATGCCAATACCAAACATTTTGATACCTCCGCATTAACAATTTATGATTGACTATTTTCGATTGGCGATTTGGGATCAACAGCCATTAGGCATGCAAACACTACAGTCAATCGTCAACAATCGACAACTTAGTCAATTGTTTGAATTCGTTGGAGTTTTTGAACTCCTTGATTGCCCTGACATAATCCAGCCAGGCAGACCATAATTTTATCCATTCCTTGTTATGCCAAAAAGCATTATGGCCTTTTTTCCCACTTAATATCTTTGTGAAATCTTCGAATTCACCACGGCAACTCTCACAAAGATTAAGATCAGGGGGAGATGATTCCGATGGGCAAAAGGAGTCAGTATTTTCTACATGGTAACCACACATGGAACATCTATAGTGGCATGAAGAACACTGTACAACCCTTTGAACTTTTTCCATTTTGTGACGATGGATTTCTGTCTGTTGTTTCAGCCTTTTTTCATTGAGCTTGTCAGTGATGTTAAGGACGTTATTCATAAGGGTTCTTATCTCTTCTAATCAACAGGCTCATAAATTATACGGATAAAACCATCCAAAGTCAAGAAATGATGAGATTATATCAGCTTTTTCCCATAACCTCAAATGTCGTTTTCCCAAGCATTGGAAGATTGAGAACAACCGTTATTCCCTTATTCTGAAGTTCCTTTATCTTATCTTCTGCTTTTCCTTCACCACCTGATATTATAGCACCGGCATGCCCCATGCGTTTTCCCGGTGGCGCTGTTTGTCCGGCAATAAATGCGATCACTGGTTTGGCAATTTCTTTTTGTATATACGCGGCCGCCTCTTCTTCTGAAGTGCCGCCAATTTCCCCTATGAGAACCACTCCTTTTGTATCCGGATCATCATTAAATCTCTTGATATGATCAATAAAGGAAGTGCCAATGATTGGGTCTCCTCCAATACCGACGCATGTGGACTGACCTAAGCCAGCCCTGGTCAATTGATCAACCACCTCATAGGTTAGTGTTCCACTCCTTGAGATAACCCCGATGTCGCCAGGCCTGTGTATAATTCCGGGCATTATGCCAACCTTGGTTTTTCCCGGGGAGATAATGCCGGGGCAGTTAGGGCCAATAAGGACAGAATCTTTGCCTCTTAAAAAAGCCGCTACTTTGACCATGTCGAGTACCGGAATCCCTTCTGTAATGCATACAATAACTTTCAGCCCTGCAGAGGCCGCATCCATAATGGCATCAGCCGCAAATGGGGGGGGGACAAAAATACATGAAACATTTACGTCCTCTTTTTTTACAGCCTGCTTGACCGTATTAAAAACCGGCACCCCTTCATGCCTTTGGCCTCCCTTCCCAGGTGTAACTCCGGCGGATACAACCGTACCGTAATCGAGCATTTGCTTTGTGTGAAAGGTGCCTTCCCGCCCGGTAATACCCTGTACAACCACTCTTGTATTTTCATCTACAAGTATACTCATAATTACCTCGTTTATAAGGCCTGTTTTGAAACCAGTTCCGCTGCTTCAGCAAGGTCTCTCGCCACTAAGAATTCCAACTCTGAATTATTAAGAATTTCTCTTCCTTCCTCCACATTAGTTCCCTCTAACCGCACAATCAGGGGTACCTGGATAGATATCTCCTTTGCTGCTGCAAGTACACCTCTTGCCAGGACATCACACCTCAGTATCCCCCCGAATATATTGATAAGAATCGCTTTAACCCGCTTATCCTTGAGGATGATTTCAAATCCTCTCGTTATCATTTCCTCGCTGGCGCCCCCACCAACATCTAAAAAATTGGCCGGTTCGGCCCCCGCCAGTTTGATGACATCCATAGTAGCCATAGCCAGACCTGCACCATTCACCATAGCGCCAATATTGCCGCCCAGGCGGATATAATTAAGCTGGTATTCTTGTGCCATTAATTCAAGGGGATCTTTTTCTCTCGGATCATCAAGTTCCAAAAGGTCCTTTTGTCTGAAAAGGGCATTTTCATCAATAGTGATCTTGGCATCTACTGCAATGACTTTCATCTCCTTTGTTATAACGAGAGGATTAATTTCTACAAGGGAGCAATCAAAAGTCATGAAAATCTTGTAAACATTTGCCATAACGGATGCCAGATCTTTTATGGTCTCAGGTGAAGGTAGCGGGTCCAGACCATAAATCAAATTTCTTGCCTTGTGAGGCATCCATCCGACAGATGGTTCAATGTATTCTTTTAAAACAAGCTCAGGTGTTTTAGCCGCAACTTCTTCGATTTCCATGCCTCCGGCCTGACTTAAAATTATGGCCGGCATTGCAGTTGATCTGTCAACCACCATACTAAGATAAAGTTCCTGGTCAATCTCAATACCTTCTTCGATAAGAACCTGGTTGACAATCACACCATCACGGCCTGTCTGCCTGGTAACAAGAGGTTTATGAAGAATGGCCTTTACGGAAGCAACCATCTCTTCGGGGGAATGGGCCATCTTGACACCGCCGCCTTTACCTCTCCCTCCTGCATGGATCTGGGCTTTTATCATCCAGGGGGGGGCATTAATGTCCTGAGCCGCATCGGCGGCCTGGTCAGAGGCTGTTACCAGTTGACCATTTGGAATAGGTATTCCCGACTTCTTTAAAATATTTTTGGCCTGAAATTCATGTAACTTCATTCTTTATACGCTCCAGTTTCGTGGCAGTGTCCATCCGGAAATGACGGTTTTTTTCAGATCAAACCTCCGGAAGGGAAGACTATTCGCTAAATTTATACATAACCACAAGGGATTACTAAATTCAACAATCAGATTAATGTTTTTTATTTCTTCCGCCCTCAATTGTCAAGCAGGAGGATGTCAACAATATATTCTATTTTTTTTTGTCGATGACCTGCCGGACAAAGCCCTGGAAGCGGCGGGCCTCCTCTTTGTTACCCATTGCTGAATAGATTTCACTGATTCTCTGAAAATAAAAGGGACGGTTGGAAGGTTCTTCCTGGGCCAGGGAAAGGTATGATTCCAAAACCGCCGTGTTCCGTTCATTCAGGTCAAAACTGATATCGGCAAATTTTCTTTGGATCAGGGGGTCAACACGGGTATGGCAGCTCTGGCACTGATTCATGATTTCAACATAGAGATCACGGGCTTTTTCAAAGTTTTCAAGGGTCTCATATGACCCGGCCAGGGCCTTTAAAACTGCGTCGTGCGGACCGTGTTTATTTATGAAGGCTTGATAATAAACTGCGGCTTCCGAATGTCTGCCGGCCTGAGACAGGCTTTCACCGCGAAGCAGGACATAGGCCAGGGAGTTCTTGAGCTCCTCCGGGCAGGTTTCAAGCAGTACCTCGGCCCGGTCAAAGGCCTCCATTTCCCAGAATACCTCACAGAGGACCTGATAACCGGGAAGCGCATCAGGGTGATTCTCAAGAAAAGTTTCCAGCCATTCCCTCGCTTCATCGAGACGCTGGAGATTCAAAAGGGCCGTGGCTAATTCTAAGGGTATGAATGAATCCGGGGAGGGATACTCTTCCATTGCGCGGGACAGGGTATCGGCTGCAAAAACAAAATCCCCTTGATTCAGCGCCAGGTAACCCGCTTTGAAAGAGGGGCCGTAAGACATGTAGGTCTGCCTGACCTCATCGGGCAGAGGGCCTATTAGAGCCATAAAGGTCTCCTGTTCTCCGACATCCCGGCTCTCATGGTCTCTGTCATAGACCGAAAGGACGGGCGGGGCTGTCTGCTCGGGGTTTTGTTCCGCTATTGCTCCGCCAATGCCTTGAAGGAGATTGTCAATATCTTCTTTCAATGCCGGGTCCTGGGCCAGCCCCTGGGCCAGTTCAAGCAGTTCCCGTGCATCCTCATCATGCCCGGATTCGATCAGGTCTTCGGCGGTCTGAATATGTTCGCGCGCCAGGGCTTTCATGGAGCCATGAAGTTTTTCAAGGATTCTCGCCCTGGATGTGGTCTCCCCGGGCGCCGTCTTTTCAAGGACGTCCAGGGCCGTTTCATAAGCCAGCTTGGCCATACCCCAATCCGCGGCCCTGACACAGGTATCTCCCCTTTGCTCATGTTTTAAAGGGTTCGGTCTAAAAAAGGTTTTCAGTAATCCCATGAGAGTTATTCCTATAGTTGCATGAATAATATGGCAAATTAGGCTTAAAGAGTGATATTAATTGATTTTTCAACGTTAGGGTTATCTGTAAATCAAGGGTGGATCCTGTCATCCTTATTTTTTGGCGGGGCCTCCCGGCCTGCTGATTCGTTTGTTTTGGCGGGGATTTCTCTGCCTTCTCCCATGGGGCGATCTGGCCTTTTGAGAACTGAGGCCCTTACTTTTTTGTGATCTGGGTCTTGGTTTGGGCGGTAGCACAAGCCAGTCGTCATCAGGTCTTATGCAGTTCAGTTTTTCACCTGTAAATTCTTCAATGTCAGGGATAAAAAATGAGTCCTCTTCACAGGCAAAGCTGACCGATGTTCCTGAAACTCCTGCTCTGCCGGTCCGTCCGATACGGTGAACATAGTCTTCTGAGTCATGGGGAAGAGTGTAGTTGATTACATGACTGATCCCTTCAACATGGATCCCCCTGCCGGCAACATCCGTTGCCACAAGAACCCGTATTTTCCCCGACTTGAAGTTTTCCAATATGCGAATACGCTTTTTCTGAGCTACTTCACCGGAGAGAAATTCACAGTTAATGCCATACTGAATTAGCTTATCTGCAAGCCTTCTTGTTTGATCACGCCTGTTGCAGAAAACAAGGACCCTCTCCAGATTTTGTTTTGAAATGACATTGTATAGAAGGGCATACTTTTCTTTGATTGTAACAATATACACGATTTGATTTACCGTATCGACGGCCACATGTTCGGGTTCTATTTCCACAACGACCGGTTTTTGGGTCCACTGAGAGGCCAGCCGGGTAACCTCGGGTGTAAGTGTTGCGCTGAAAAGAAGTGTCTGTCTCCGTGATTTGGGCGGAGTGGAGTGAATAATGCGGCGGACATCAGGAATAAAACCCATATCAAGCATTCGGTCGGCTTCATCTATTACAAGGATTTCAACTTTTCCCAGGTGAACATCCTGTGAGCGGTGATAGTCTAAGAGTCGACCCGGTGTAGCCACGATCATGTCAATAATTTTTGTCCTGAGTTTTTGTTTCTGACGTTCATAGTCCATGCCCCCGAATACGGACATAATAGTAAAGGGACAGTACTTTGAAAGGTCCCGGGCCTCAGCCTCTATCTGTAAGGCCAGCTCACGGGTAGGCGCAATAATCAAGATTCGCGGGGTGCCTTTTCTCCTTTTGCCATTAATTGGATTTTGCAGCATCCAGGTGAAGATGGTTATGAGGAAGGCCGCCGTTTTACCCGTTCCCGTCTGGGCCTTGCCTGTTGCATCCTTTTTATTAAGTGTGCTGGGAAGAATTTCAGCCTGGATAGGTGTGCAATACTTGAATCCGAGATCCGCAATGGCATGCATGACAGCGTCGGGCAATTCAAGATCATGAAACCTGGTATGGTCTTCAAGGGGGGGAATGTCAAAATCGGATAGTTTCCAAGGGTCCTTTGTTCTTTGTTTTTTCAAAGGACGGGGAGAACTTTTTTTTCTTTTAAAATCGGATGTTTTTCTGTGCTGTCTGGCCGCTTGAGGGGGCTTTTTCCCTGGGAATTCCTGTTTGTTTTCTCTACTTTCAGGAACCGGTTTTCTTTCTTTCCCAGCCCTTGATTTAATCCTGAACCGATCCATTAAGGCTCTAATTTTTTTTGCAATCAAATCGATATTTCCTTATTTTAATGTTCCAGAAGACTCTTGGGCTGCTTCCTAAGTTTATATCCCAAATCTGAGCGTGAATTCTGTGAAGTTATTCTTGTAAAAAACCAGACTCATAAATAGTGAAACAAAACCCATAAGTCAAGGCCGGAGGTTGCTTTTTTGCCAGGCTCAAGAGCTCAAAATATTTCAGGACATGACAGGGCCCTGGAATTGTGGTAATCTGGTGCAGTAACCTGGAATAAAGTGAATTCGAAGGGGATCTCGCTATTCCAGTCGGGGTTAAGCCCCTAAGTTCTTTTTGAGGATGTCTCCCATTTTATGACTAAATCTTCTGAATTTTTTGCAACCTGCCCCAAGGGCCTTGAGGATATTTTATATCAAGAGCTTGTCAGCCTGGGAGCACTGGAACCGAAAGAAACGCGGGCCGGGGTTTATTTCAAGGGCAGCCTTGAGACTGCCTATCGTGTCTGCCTTTGGTCACGTCTTGCCAATCGTCTTCTTCTTCCCCTGGAGCGTTTTACGGCAAAGACAACGGATGACCTCTACGATCGGGCCCGCTCCCTTGTCAACTGGCATGATCATATGGAAATTGACGGATCCCTGTCTGTTGATTTTGCTGCAAGCAGCTCCAGGGAATTCCACAGTCATTATACCGCCCTCAGGGTTAAGGACGCCATTGTCGACCAGTTCAACAAGCGATTTGGAAGACGTCCTTCTGTTGACACTCGCAGTCCGGATGTCAGGGTGAATGTACATATGAAACAGGAACAGGTAACCCTTTCTATTGATCTGTCGGGTGACAGTCTCCACAGGCGGGGTTACCGTTCCGAGGGTGGGCCGGCCCCAATTAAGGAGAACCTGGCGGCTGCAATTCTAATGCGGGCAGGATGGCCTGAAATTGCACGGAGAGGAGGGACTCTGATTGATCCCATGTGCGGGTCCGGTACTCTGTTGATTGAAGGGGCAATGATAGCCTTTGATATGGCCCCGGGACTCGGAAGAAGGCATTTTGGATTTAGTAAATGGAAGGGGCACGATGAGGTCGTCTGGCAAAATCTGGTAAAGGAGGCAACAGAACGGAAAGAGCAGGGGAGTTATGGGGAAAAAGCGATATTTTTTGGGTTCGATGCTGATGAACATATCATTTCACAGGCAAGAAATAATGCCTCCCGTGCCGGTCTTTTAAGCCCTATCCAGTTCCGGTGCCGCGCTCTTGAAAAACTGAAGAATCCCGATGGTTCCAGCAAAGGCCTTGTCATAACCAATCCGCCTTATGGTGAACGCATGGGCGAAAAGATATCTCTTGCATCATTGTACCGTTGTCTCGGAGAACGGTTGAAAACAGACTTCTATGGCTGGCAGGCGAGTGTTTTAACGGCCAATCCGGACCCGGCCAAAAATATGGGCATTCGCTCAATAAAGCAATACAGGTTTTTTAACGGTGCACTGGCCTGTAAGCTTTTGAATTTTGAAATTAATGATTCCTGGTACATGCGAAAAACCTCTCCCGGCAGGATTTTATCTGAGCAGGCACAAAATCCTGCCCCGGGTTCAGGTTCTGAAATGTTTTCTAACAGACTAAGAAAGAACCAGAAAAACATCGGGAAATGGGCGCGTAGAGAAGGCATTACCTGTTATCGTCTCTATGATGCAGATATGCCCGAATATGCAGTGGCCATAGACATGTATCACGATTGGAGTCATGTACAGGAATATCAGGCCCCGTCCGGCATATCTCCGGAAAATTCAAAACGCCGGCTTGGACAGATCATGTCTTCTTTACCCGGAGTCCTGGAAATCGTACCTGAAAAAATCGTATTGAAGGTAAGAAAAAGGAAAAAAGGAAAAGAACAGTATGGAAAATTTGATTCTTCAGGCCGGTTTTTTAAGGTGAAAGAGAATGACCTGAGTTTTCTCGTAAATCTGATGGATTATGTGGATACAGGCCTATTCCTGGATCATCGAATCACTCGTGAACTGATAAAAAAATATTCTGCGGATAAACGTGTATTAAACCTTTTTGCCTACACTGGAACGGCTACTGTCTATGCCGCGGCGGGTGGGGCAAGTCAGACTACAAGTGTTGACATGTCTCGCACCTATATCTCCTGGACAGGGAAAAACCTTGCGCTCAACGGGTTTAAGAAGAGCGTACACAAAGTTGTGCAGGCCGAATGTCTGGCATGGGTAAGCAACTGCAAAGACCAATACGACCTTATATTCCTGGACCCTCCTACTTTTTCCAATTCCAGGAGAATGAAATGCGACTTTGATATTCAAAGGGATCATATTGAATTGCTGAAGAAGGTCCTGAAGCTGCTTGCCCCTGGAGGTCTGCTGGTTTTTTCGAGTAACTACCGGAAATTCAAACTGAATAAAGAGGCATTGACGGGATGGAATATCAAGGATATTACCAGGGCCACTATACCAAAGGATTTTCACCGCAATACCAGAATACACCATTGCTTTGAAATCAATCGAACAAGCTAAGAATGAAAAATCAGCAATACCGGCAGTCATTCTTGATCGAAGATAATGCCGGTGCAGATATGAAGCCGCGAACAGTCGACAACCTCAATCTTGTAAATTAATAGCTTTTTGAACGATAACAATTATATATGATCGGGAAAAATATGTCCTTCACAAACCGTGAACTGCAGCTCGCCAACGACTTTGTTCAATACACCGGGTGCAATATTTTTCTGACGGGTAAAGCGGGCACAGGCAAAACAGTCTTTCTCCATAATCTGCATAAAAACACGGTGAAGCGAATGATTGTCACCGCTCCGACCGGTGTTGCGGCTATTAATGCCGGCGGAGTAACGCTCCATTCTTTCTTTCAATTGCCCTTTGGCCCATTTGTGCCGGGCAGCGAGACATATGAGCGGAATAAACAGCACCAGTTCAGGTTCAGCAAAGAAAAAAAGCGGATTATACAAAGCCTTGATTTGTTGGTGATTGACGAAATAAGTATGGTACGGGCAGATTTACTCGATGCGGTGGATGCTGCTCTGCGTAACCATCGCCGTAATAATCAGCCCTTTGGCGGGGTGCAACTGCTTGTGATCGGTGATCTGCATCAGCTCTCCCCGGTGGCAAAGCAAAATGAATGGCACCTTTTGCAGCAGCATTATGAGTCGGCTTATTTTTTCAGCAGCAAAGCGCTTGGCCTTACTGAACTGCTTACCATTGAACTGAAGCATATTTATCGCCAGTCGGACGCCAGTTTTATCAAGCTCCTGAATCGGGTACGTGACAACCGGCTTGATGAATCATCCATAGCGAATCTTAATCAGCGTTATATTCAAGATTTTACACCGGGCAAAGATCAGGGTTATATTACCCTAACCACCCACAACCGCAGTGCCGAGGCCATCAATCATACCAGACTTGGAGACCTGTCCAAAAAAGAGTACCGTTTTAAAGCTGAAATTTCCGGTGACTTTCCCGAACATATCTATCCCACCCTGTCTACACTTCTGCTTAAAGAGGGGGCACAGGTGATGTTTGTGCGCAATGATCCCTCTGCTGAAAAACTCTATTATAACGGTAAGATCGGCAAAATAACAAATATTTCGAGCAAAAGCATCAGAGTTGCCAGCCCCGATGATAAACAGGAAATCGAAGTTGAACAAATCATCTGGGAAAATATCAAATACACATTGAACAAAGAAAATAAGGAAATTGAAGAGAGTATAATCGGCGAATTCAAGCAATACCCCCTGAAACTTGCGTGGGCAATCACCATACACAAAAGTCAGGGGCTGACTTTTGAAAAGGCAATTATTGATGCCAAAGCAGCTTTTGCCCACGGTCAGATTTACGTGGCCTTAAGCAGGTGTAAAACTATGGAGGGCATGGTGTTGAGCTCTCCCATCTCATCCCGAGGAATAGAAACGGACAAGGCAATAATGTGCTTTGACGAAATTGCTCATCAAAATCCGCCCTCCGAAACCCGGTTTCATGCAGATAAAATTAAGTATCAGCAGAAGCTGCTGCTTGATTGTTTTGGTTTTTCACTATTGAAAAACCGTCTCAATTATCTTACCCGGCTCTTGCTCGGTAACGCCAGTGTGGTCCAGGTTTCAGGCATTGAAGATGTTCACCAACTGAAGGTAAGGGCGGAGAAAGATATTTTTATTGTCAGCGAAAATTTTAAACGACAATTATGCACAATTTTTGCGGATGGCGGCTTGCCCGAGTCAGATGCAGTTATTTTGGAACGGATCAGCAAAGCGTCAGTATGGTTTCAGGAAAAATTTACCGAAATTTTCAAGGAGTCGGTTCAAAAATTGCGTGTCGAAACGGATAATGCCGAACTTCGGAAAAAAATTTGGAATGCCCTGAATAATCTTAAAAAAGAAATTGCCGTAAAGATAGCTGGAATACAATCCTGTGAAAAAGGATTTACACCATCAAGATTTCTGCATACTGTTTCGGCCGCTGAAATTGACTTTACCCCTGAAAAAGAAAAAAAACGCCGAACCCCGGCGTACACCGAATCGGACGTTGCCCATCCTGAACTGTTCCAGATACTGAAGGACTGGCGTTCCCGAAAGGCCGGGGAGGAAGGGATCGCCCATTTTCAAATTTTACATCAGCAGGTATTGCTCCAGATTGTGGTATGCCTGCCCGACAATGCGGCTGATCTAAAGAAAATACATGGAGTAGGGAAGAAAACCATTGAGAAATACGGTGAAGAACTTGTCAAACTGGTTTTAACCTATCGCAAAAAATACGGGATAGATGAGATCATACTGCCAACGCCTAAAACACTTTCTGAAAATAGCCCACCGGCAAAAGAGGCTGCTCCGCCTTTTGACACGAAACAGACAAGTTTCGATATGTTCAATAACGGATTGACTATTGCCCGGATTGCACAAGAAAGAGGCCTGGTACAATCTACCATTGAAGTGCACCTGGCCTTTTTTGTGGAAAAAGGCGAATTAGATATAAACAATCTGCTTTCACCCGAAAAGCAACAGGCCATTGAAAAGGAACTTGCTGCAGATCACAATAATTCCCTCAGTGAAGTAAAAAATGCCCTGGGAGCCGACTACTCCTATGGGGAAATCAAAATGATATTGGCCTGCCGGAAATATTTGGCACCTGAATAATATAAAGGGGGTAAGTCTGTCGTTGACTCTTAAAGGGAAGGGCAAGCCAGCCCAGTCGACACTGTTCGATATTCTTTTTTCTCAGGCCTGCCTCCTTTTTTAGTAGAGAAAGGATTTCTTTGTGGTTGAAATATACGTCGATGCCGATGGTTGCCCGGTGAAACAGGAAATCTATCGTGTTGCAACGCGCCACAGTTTTAAGGTTACCCTGGTGGCAAACTCCCGGATGCGAGTGCCGGATAATGATTCGGTCGAACTGGTCCTTGTGGATGATCAGTTAGACGCGGCTGATAATTGGATTGTCGAACATGTTAAAGAGAACGATATCGTGATCTCCGGGGACATTCCACTCGCCTCACGCTGCCTGAAAAAGAGCGCCCTGGTGCTAAGCCCGCGGGGCAAAGTTTTCACGGAAGATTCCATCGGAGCGGCCCTCGCAAACCGGGAACTCCTGTCCCACCTCCGCGAACTTGGGACTATAACGGGCGGTCCAGCCCCCTTCGAGAGACGAGATCGCTCCCGATTTCTCCATTGTCTCGACGAGATCATACAGGCCGGACACAGATCACGTGGATCGGAGCCGGGCCAAGTTAACTATCTGTAGCTATTAGAGAACAACCATGAAAGCATCCTTATTTACTGCCCTACATCGATTTTTTTGAGGCAAAAAGAGCATTATTCACAAAACACCATGACTGAGCTTATTCCTTATAAAATGCTTTTTAGGGTCGAAAAGTACGATATAGGGCCTGAAAACACATATTTTTGTGGTATTAATTTTGAATAATCAATATGATAGCTTGGCTTGATATCCAGGTCACGGGTCACCCATTTGAAGATGTCGACGAGTGGATGCGACGTGGCGGTGGAGAGAATGATGCCAACGACAAGTCGGTCGACAGACCCAAATAAGTACGGAGGATTGTAATAATGCTGGGACTGGAGTTACGCAAAGAGTTCAAAGGACGTCGCCTGAAGGGTACAGCCATTGAGCTGACCAATAATAACAAGACCGGTGCAACGCAAGTCCCTGCATCAGATTTTCTCAAGATCACATATCCAACGGCGGATGTATTGAAGACCATTGAGGCAGTCGGACCCGATCAGGGACGACCGGTTACACTCAAGGGCGGACGTGGTCAGGGTAAATCCCATCTCATGGCCATGATTTACCATGCCTTCACGGATAACGCAACGACTTCGCAATGGCTCTCCGAATGGAGCAATCGCTTGAGCAATGATAAGATTGCCGACCTCCCATTGCGAAGCGGAATGGTGGTTATCAGCGAAAGCCTGCATCGCCAGCGTTATAAATTTTTGTGGGACCTTATATTCGATCAGCACCCACATGGAGACTATTGCAGGGGCAAATGGGAAAGCTCGGGAGACAAGAAGACCGATATTCCCAGTGACGAAATTCTGCTTGAAATGTTCAAACATACCCCGACCGCACTCATCCTGGACGAATTCCAGACCTGGTATGACGGATTGACGAACACCAAGCAGTACCCATGGCGCAACTGGGCCTTCAACTTCATTCAGATTCTCTCGGAGATTGCCAAGGAGCATCCCGAAGAGGTTCGGTATGTTATCGGTGGATCATCTGATGTCCCCTCGCGGTTCCGAGTGATCGTCCTGCCGCAATATTGGACATCCGATCCCTGGGAGACAATCGAGGAATCGGAACGGCCAAACAATTGGGATGACCGTATTCCAGTTCTGGTGCTCCCAAAAACGCCAGACAAGGTTGAATCTTGTCTCGGCGAGTGGCTACGAGACAATCTCCAGGCAAACCGGAATGCCGTTCGATTCTTGTTGCCGCGAGACGGTAGTGAGAATACCTTCGTCGACCGGGATCTCATCGTTTTGGCGAGGGCAGTTTATCTGGCCGAAAGATGGAAAGCTCAGAATCCGGAGTACAGTCGCCTGCAATCGAAATATCAGAAAGAACTGCGGGGAATTCTCAAAACTCGATTTGACCGCTTCGCCATTATTTCAAACTGGAGTTTTCAGGAACCTAAAAACTGCCGCTTCTACATCGAGAGTCATAAGGCCGAGGGATCAAAAATCCTGGATGCCATCGACAAACATATCAATGAGAATATTTTCATCCCTGAGGACTTTGAGAATTTCGTTCTGGCCGCAGCCCCCAACAACGAACCAGTCGGGAAACTAATGCGTGAACTTCGGGAGCCGCGCCCTGGCGGACAGGACTGCATTCCCTGGCTTGGTGAAACACTCGTCAAGGAACGTATCATCCGTCTGTGCGCAAGGGGCAAAATTGCGATCAATCTGCGTGGAATGGAATATCTTCAACGCAAAGACGGCGAATCGGATGACGAGGCATGGCGGCGCATGCGTGGTAAACTGGGAACGGGAAAGCATCTCGACGAAACCTATGTTCTCCTTCCCCAGGCCGTCCCGGCAACCGGCGGCGTGGTGACACCGGGCGGAGAACAGCCTCCCGTGACTACCAAAGGCGGTGCAACCGGATCGGCACCCGGCGGTGAGGGCGGCGAACAGCCGCAGCCCCCCGGTATTTTCGGTGGAACGGCAACTTTCACGCCGCTTTCCACGCCTGCGACCTCTGCGCTCAACCTGCTCGGAAAAGTGGAATCATGGGGCATTGGCCCGGGGACTCAACTGCAAGCTATGCGATTGAATGTGGACAATTTAACGGGGGCACAACTTCAGGACTTTCTAAAGAAACTGCCCGACGGAATGACCTATGAACTGGATGTCGAGAAGGAGGACGATTGATGGCGCTTGCCCTTTCAACCCTTCAATCCCTCCAAGCCAAGTCTCCTGCTGATGCATGGCAGGCTGTTTTCGATTATGCGTGGAATATCTGCACACCGGAAATCGTTGGCGGGAAACCTGACGCTGAAGTCACCCGGCGGGATCGCGCCGTCGGGGACCTGGACTTGTTCATGGCAACGGTCGGGTGGGACTTGTGGGCATATTACGAAACCGTCGTACCGAGGACCTCGGCCGCTCTGATTCAATGGTGGGAAAGCCAGAGCAGCGCCAGGGCCGTTCTTATCCTCGATGCGCTCTCTCTGCGTGAGTCTCCATGGGTCATTCACGGCGCTGCCGAGCGCGGATTCACGGTTCACGATGCAAGAGCTACCGGGGCCGAACTGCCCGCGGACACCACCCCTTTTGCCAAGGCACTCGGGTTTTCCCAGCGTTCGGCGCTCGGCAACAATGGTGCCGGATCTGCTCACAAATTGACCGGAGCACGAACGGAATCTACGGATATCGCCTGGAAGGACTGCGCTGACTTCATAGGCTCTGAACCCGATTGGGTGTTTTGGCATCACTGGCCGGATCATTGCCTGCACTACCATGATGAGGCGGGCAAGGGCCTGTCGACGCTGACCCGGGAAGTACGGGAACATTTGACCAGCGATGATTTCTGGAGACTGGTGGAACGTCTCGCAACCGGACGGCGCATAATCATTACCTCCGATCACGGTTACGCTGCCAGTGGACTTTTTCCCGACTCAGATAAGAATCAGACCGACTACCTCAAGAAGACATTCAGGAGCGGGCGCTGGATTGATGGAAATGAGGACACTGGTCATTGGGTGCCGCCCATAGATCTCTCCCTGAATACGCGGCACGGACGGTATCAGTTCGTACTGGGTCACAGAAAATGGAAAAGCGCAGGTGGATATCCGACGCTGACCCACGGGGGCCTTTCGGTGCTTGAGGTGGCGGTGCCATGGATTGAATTGACGAAGGTATAAACGATATGGGAGAAAAACCATGAAGATCGAATCATTGCGATTGGGGAATTTTAAAGCTTTCCAGGATGTCAAATTGGAAGATATCCCTGGATTATGCATCGTAGTCGGCGCGAACGGGAGCGGAAAGACGACACTTTTTGATGTATTTGGATTTCTCAAGGATTGCCTGATTTACACTGTTCAAAACGCTGTACAAAAACGGGGTGGATTCAAGGAGATGGTCAGTCGAGACCATCAGGAGGAAGATATCTTGATTGAAGTTCAATTCCGAATGTCCATCGCGCAAGTGGAGAGGCTTGTCACCTATCATCTTGAGATTTCCAGAAAGAAAAATCGTGTTTATGTAAAGCGAGAGATCCTTCGTTACAAGCGTGGACGTCATGGATCGCCATATCATTTCCTCGATTTTTCAAGCGGAAAAGGGTTTGCTATCTCCAACGAAGAAGACTTCAATAAGCCGGATGAACAATTGACCAGGGAAGACCAAACGTTGGATTCGGACGATATTCTGGCCATCAAGGGCCTTGGACAGTTTCAACGATTCAAGGCAGCCAACGCCTTTCGGCAGCTTATCGAGAACTGGCATGTATCCGATTTTCATATTAATCTTGCCCGTGGCAGCAAAGATGCCGTGGGGTATGAAGAGCATTTGTCGGTTGCAGGTGATAATCTACAGCTTGTGGCGCGCAACCTCTTTGAAAACCACAGAGACATCTTCGATAAGATCATACAAACTATGAAACGGCGTGTTCCCGGTGTGGATAATATTAATCCGATTACCACCCAGGATGGTCGCTTGCTTTTGGGGTTTCAGGATGGCTCCTTCAAGGATCCCTTTATCGATCGCTATGTCTCTGACGGTACGATCAAGATGTTCGCTTATCTCGTTTTGCTGTATGACCCGTCTCCCCATCCTCTGTTGTGCGTGGAAGAGCCCGAGAATCAACTCTATCCCACGCTTCTCCATGAACTTGCCGAAGAGTTTCGCGACTACGCCCGGCGGGACGGACAGGTCTTTGTTTCCACCCATTCTCCGGATTTTTTGAATGCGGTGAAGCTCGAGGAGGTGTTCTGGCTCACCAAAAAGGACGGGTATGCAAGTGTCATGCGCGCCAGTGACGACGAACAGATTCGCACCTACATGGAGGATGGGGATCAGATGGGCTACTTGTGGAAACAGGGATTCTTCAAGGGGGCCGATCCGAAATGATTACGCTGGTCTTCTTCCTTGAGGAATTGTCTGCAAAGGCTCTGCTGGAAATATTGCTGCCCCGATTTATCCCGGAGGACAAATTTGTCCTTCGATTCGTGCCGTTCGAAGGGAAACAGGATTTGGAGAGGCAATTGGTCCGAAGGATTCGCGGATGGCGGACACCGAATACGCACTTTGTTGTCTTGCGCGATCAGGATTCCGCTGAATGCAAGGATGTCAAGCAGCGCCTGTTGGAACTCTGTGCCGAGGCAGGACACCCGGATACGTTGGTGCGCGTTGCCTGTCGGGAGCTTGAAAGCTGGTATTTGGGCGATTTGAAAGCGGTAGGCAAAGCATTTGGCATGAATAACCTTTCCGGAAAGCAGGATAAACGGAAATATCGCATGCCGGATACATTAGGGAATCCTGTTCAGGAACTTGAACGGATTACCAATAAAAAATACCAGAAGGTTTCAGGATCACGGGCCATTGGTCCGTATTTGGACATTGAAAACAATCGATCCCATAGTTTTCAAGTGTTTGTTTCGGGCGTGAAAAGGCTCATTGCTGGAAATTGATGGGTAAACACATGGCGAGAAGAAACCACGAAACTAAGGCGGAATGGCTGGCCAGAGAGGTGGCCAAGGCTGTGAATGCGGGCAAGGCCTGGGACTATGAGACAGTGGAGTTTGCTGATGCCGGCCGTCCACCCACTTGTTTGGAGGTGGATTTTCCCATCCTGCCCATCAACCAGATTGCGGCTATTGAGGGTAAAGGATCTGGTCGGTTCTTTCGATGGAAGAAAGACATCATCTGCTCAAGAGCGTTATTGAGCCGATGCTGCAGCGGGAACTTCAGCATCGCGGGATTGCATCCAAAACGGGGGGATACTCCGTGCAAATGATCGGCTGGGTGGAGGTATCCTAATGTGTTGCCGGTATGAACATTCACAATACGTAATGTCCAAGAATACAATGGCATGGAGGGAAAATATACCATGAACGTTCGCTTCCTACATACAGGTGACTGGCAATTAGGGATGACCCGGCACTTCTTCTCTGAAGGGGTTCAGGAGAGATTTGCTCAATCCCGATTTGATGCCATCCGCGAACTTGGGCGTATTGCTGAAGAAGAGGATTGCAAGTTCATGGTAGTATGCGGCGATGTATTCGAGTCAAATCTGGTTGACCGAAAGACCGTCGCGCGTGCTATTGAGGCTTTGAAGGATGTGCCGGTTTCCGTATACCTGCTCCCCGGCAACCATGACCCGCTCAACACGGCATCCGTTTACCGCAGCACGATATTTTTAGAACGAAAGCCTTCCCATGTCCATGTGATTGAGGACAGGAGTCCCATTCGTATTGACAATGGTATTGAAATTGTAGGGATACCCTGGACATCGAAACGTCCTCTGCAGGATCTGGTTGCTATGACAACTGCAAACCTTGAACCTATTGTTGATACACGGCGGATTTGTGTTGCCCACGGAATGATGGACACCCTCTCTCCGGATCTTGATGATCCTGCTCTTATTTCTCTTTGTTCTGCTGAAACCGCGATAGCACAGAACCAGATCCATTATCTGGCTCTCGGAGATCGACACTCTCTCACCAGGGTAGGGGACAGTGGTTGCGTGTGGTACGCGGGCACCCCCGAACAAACTGATTATAATGAGGTGAAACCAGGCCTTGCCCTGGTCGTTACAATCAATGAAGAGGGCGTAACCACGAAAGAGGTGAATGTCGGAACATGGAAGTTCATAGAGCGTAAGCAAATATATCTCAACACAAAGGAAGATATCGAGGCGCTTCGCGACTGGTTTGAGAAGCTTGATGATAAAGAGCGTACCGTTGTCAAATTGCGTTTTTCCGGCACTCTCTCGTTATCACTCCATAGCGAGCTTGAAGAGCTTATTTATTATGTTCAAGAGATTCTGGG
>Ga0233410_10000094_pt1 | contig 29485 bp, 27 predicted proteins | sample Na_anoxic_1_MG_FD_179869 | JGI IMG/M metagenome (GOLD analysis project Ga0233410, IMG submission 179869) | Seawater microbial communities from Saanich Inlet, British Columbia, Canada - Na_anoxic_1_MG | ecosystem: Environmental > Aquatic > Marine > Inlet | place: Canada: British Columbia...
GTTTGGCGGCTATAAACCGCGACTATGATAGCACGCTTGAGAGGGACTGTATTAGAGACTTTGCCTAACCGTTTGGTAATTGATGTCCATGGTGTTGGCTACCTTGTACACGTTCCACTTTCTACTTATGATCGTCTCAATCCACTAGAAGGAGACCCTATCGACCTGCGCACTCACCTGCATATTCGTGAGACCGCTCAGACTTTGTATGGATTTTCCTCAGACGCCGAACGCGACATGTTCCTCTTACTCATTGATCGGGTGAGTGGTATTGGTCCGGCCATTGCCATGGCTGTGCTCAGTGGGATGGCTGTGGAAAACTTCAAGGCGGCAGTGGTTAACAATGATGTGGCGATGCTTTCTAAGATCAAAGGCCTAGGAAAAAAGACAGCTGAGCGAGTGGTGCTAGAGCTTAAAGATAAGGTGGGAGTTGCCGAAGGTTGGAAGACCGCGAGCGAAAACGCCTCACCAAGCGCGTCGAATGATGCTGAGTTGGCCCTCATCGGTCTCGGTTACAAGCAGGTGGAAGCGCGTAAGGCTGTCAAAGCTGTAGCAGCTGCCGACCCTAGCGTCTCAGCTGAAGATCTCCTCCGTGGTGCGCTCAGGATGTTGAATTCTTAGGCGGTGCCGGCTAAATCTGAGCGGGTATTGAAGAGTGAGCGTTAGCAGCGGAGGTATGTTCTGAATAGCAATAAAAGGCGGATTCAGGCCGCCTTTTAGAAGGCTCAGAAGTCTAGCTCCAGAGGTTAGCCGGGTATTCGCCTTGCTCTACGAGTTTTGTGATGCTGGCGACGCACATGTCTTTATCCTGCGGATAGGTGACGCCGAACCAGTGACTAGAGGTTTCGAGGATGTTGCAGTCCGCTTTTCCTGACTTGATCATCGTATCGACATCAGTCGGGATGTAGCACTCTGACTTCATTTCGGTGCCGCGCTCCTTGAGGAATGCTATGAAGTTCCTTTCAAGGTCTTGCATGATACTTGGGGGGAATCCCCAGAAATTCATGGACGCGATAGAGTCAACGGGGAGTTGGACGCGGTCGCCGGCGAGGTTTTCACCACGGCACAGCCCATCGGATTCAAGTCCGATGTCGAGGTGCTCTTCGACATCTTTAAGCAAGCTGTTAGTGCCGGAGCAGATGCCACGGTTTACGTTGCCGTGATCGGAAAGTGTGTTTCCCAGCTTGTAGCCGACCATGCAGTAGTGGTCAACACCGTCAGTAGCTGTCTCAGCTTCAGAGAAGTAGGATGTGATCTTTTGGAATGAGTCAGCCCCATAAAAATCATCGGCATTGATCACAGCAAATGGCGCGTCTACTAAATTACGTGCAGCAAGAATGGCGTGCGTTGTTCCCCATGGTTTGACTCGGCCTTCTGGTAGGGTGAAGTCTTTAGGTAGGTCGTTTAGGTCCTGGAATACATAGTCGACTTCGATTTTTTCAGCGAACTTGTGGCCAACGCGGGATTTAAAACTATCAGCAAACTCTTCGCGGATAATGAAAATCACGCGTCCAAAGCCAGCGCGAATCGCATCGTAGACTGAATAATCAAGTACAGTCTCACCGTTAGGACCCATGGAGTCCATTTGCTTGAGGCCGCCGTATCGGCTGCCCATGCCTGCTGCTAAGACGAGGAGAGTAGGTTTCATTATATATGAAAGGAGAAATAGTTGAGGTGCGTTAGTGCTTCGCTAGAATTCGTCGGGGTTATGAAGAGAATTATTGGTATAGACAACCAAAAAGTTATAGCGGATAAAAGTAGTTTTTATTGTGAACAGGGGCTTGGAGATGTGGTCGAAGGCTGTGACCCCAGCTGGAATCTGTGCAGATCAAAATGAGCTATTAAGCATTTCTTAAGAAAAGAAATCTCTTAGCCAGAAACCTATTGCTAGATATGAGATCGTCCCTATAGACTTCCCCTGTGACTGAGCAAATGATTAGCACGCCAAACAAGGAACTTAGCCAAGACCACGCACGTGATGTCTTTCGCGCGATGTTGCGAGGGCGAGTTTTAGAAACCAAGCTAAGTAATCTCTACAAAGCTGGGAAGATCGTTGGCGGTGTGTACCTGGGAAAAGGGCAGGAGGCTGTCTCGGCATCTCTAGGAGCTTGCCTCAAATGGGGTGAAGACGTTTTCGCACCATTGATCCGGGATCAAGCCGGGCGTACGGCTTTCGGGGAAGATTTTTTAGATGCAACGCGGACTTATTTAGGATCAGCGAAAGGGCCCATGCGCGGACGCGATGGTAACATCCACCGAGGAAGACCTGCGGATGGACTTCTCGCTATGATTAGCCACCTTGGCGCAGCTGTTGCGCAGGTCGGTGGTGTCTTGATGGCGAAACGGATCAAAGGTGAGCTCGATGGCTGTGTAGGAGCGACTTGTATTGGTGATGGTGCGACTTCTACAGGAGCCTTTCACGAAGGACTTAATTTTATAGCAGTGGAGCGCTTACCGATGGTGGTAATCATCGCGGATAATCAGTTTGCTTATTCAACGCCGAATGAAAAACAATACGCCTGTGATGATTTGATCGATCGCGCGAAAGGCTATGGTCTAGAAGGTCATAGTGTCGATGGCACAGACATGTTAGCGTGCGCATCGGTGATTGGTAATGCTGTGGCTAAGGCGCGTAATGGTGATGGTCCTCAACTTGTTGTAGCAAAGCTTCTAAGGCTTGGTGGTCACGGAGAGCATGACGACGGTTCTTATGTGCCAACTGAAATCCGTGAAAGTCGCTACGGTCGTGACTGTATCGAAGTAGGTAAGCAGCAACTCATAGATAAAGGGTGGCTGACTGAGGAGGAGTATTCAGAGTGGATGCTCGAGATCAATGCGGAAGCTCAAGAGGCTGTGGCTGTGGCCCAGCGTGAGGACGCCCCGAACCCTTATGAAGAAGATTGGTCAGCAATCGCCAGTCCTAGTATCAAAGGTCTATAAAATAATTTTAAAAGCATGGCAGTTACATATATCGATGCGATCCGCGACGCGCAGGAAAAAGCTCTAGCAGAGAACCCTAAGGTTTTTCTCTACGGGCAAGATATCGGCAAGTTTGGTGGAGCATTCAAGGCGACGAAAGGTCTCCAGGAGCAATGGCCTGACAGGGTGCTCGACGCTCCAATCAGCGAAGATGCGATGATTGGTATGGCCGTCGGCGCTGCGATTGAAGGCATGCGGCCTATCGTGGAAATGCAATTTGCGGATTTCTCCTCGGTAGCATTTAACCAAATTGTCAATCAGGCTGCGACACATTACTACCGGACTGGAATCCCAGTGCCGATCGTCGTGCGTATGCCATCTGGTGGAACTCCAGGATCAGGGCCATTCCATAGTCAGAGCATGGAATGTATCTACGCGCATTACCCTGGCACCGTAGTTGTGACGCCAGCAACTGTGGCTGATGCCTACTCGATGTTACTCCAGTCTGTCGATCTAGACGACCCAGTCATTTATTGTGAACACAAATTTCTGTACCGTTGGCTGAAAAGCGATGACTATAAAGGTGATGATCTGCCCATTGGTAAAGCTCGTATCACGCGCAGTGGAAAACATGCTACAGTGGTAACCTATAGTGCCATGGTGCATGAGGCTGTGCGTGCTGCTGAAATGCTTTATAAAGAAGGTGGCTGGGAGATTGAAGTCGTTGACTTGCGCTCGGTGAAACCTCTCGATATAGATACTGTGGTGGCATCCGTTGCCAGAACTGGGCGCATTCTAGCGCTTGGTGAAGCATTCCCCTGGGGAGGTGTGACAGCTGAGGTTGTTTCACGTGTCTGTGCAGAAGGGTTTCATTTGCTCGATGCCCCGCCAATGCGCCTCAACGCCAAGGACACACCCGTTCCATACCATCCAAAATTATGGGCGATGCATCGTCCAACTCCTGAGTCTATCTGTGAGTCTCTTAGAAACCTCCTAGCTTACTAATCTTTAAGATAATATATCATGCCCGAAGTACCTATTGTCATGCCTCAGCTCGGCGAATCGATCGCCGAAGCAACCATCGTCAAAATTAATGTGGCGATCGGTGATGCCATAGAGGCGGAACAAGACCTTATCGAGGTGGAGACTAACAAAGCCACCATGAGTGTTCCGACTCTTTGTGGCGGAGTTATCAAAGAGCTCTGCCTAGAAGAAGGCGTGAGTTATGCCGTGGGCAGTGTGTTGGGCGTGATCGATGTCACGGATGAGGAAATTGCGCGAACTGGTGTGAGTACAGTCCAGCAGGATAAGGGCCAAGATCAAACGCATCAACTAGGTTCTGAGGCTGCTGTAGGGCCTGACGAAGAAGCTAATCTTCATTTCAAGACAGAAGGAGGAGGCTACTTTGAACCAAAGGCTGTAGAGCCAAATGTCCAGGGGTTGCCAGTGCCGATGGGCAACAAAGGGGCGCATTATATTTCTCCGCGCATGCGAGCTCGGATGAATGAACTAGGTCTACAAGCTGCCGACATTTCAGCAATCAATGGCAGTGGGGCTGGTGGGCGTGTGACCGTTGCCGATTTAGAAAAATTTCTCGATTACATCAGCGCCTGGCCATCCTCAGCGGCGTCGCCAATGCGTTTGGCTGTAGCAGATGCAATGCGCCGTTCTTGGTCCCGACCACTGGCAACAGTGGCACGTCCGATCGTGATGGACGCGCTCTTAGCCCATCGCTCAGCGCAAGTTCCTAAACCTGGCTTGACTCTTTATGTGCTGAGAGCTTTTGCTTTAGCATTGGCTGAGCACCCAGAAGCAGCGGGTTATCTTATTGGTGGGCGAATCGTTCATCCTCGCGCCTTTGATATAGGACTAGCCGTGCAGGTGGATGACGGAGTAATGGTGCCCGTAGTCCGCGATGTTGATACAAAATCTGTGAAGGAGCTCTCTCACGATTATGGCGAACTCGTAGAATTAGCCCGTGCCCGTCGTCTGACCGATGATCACATTAGGGGAGGTATCGCAACGGTGACAAACTTTGGAACATTTGGTCTGACCTGGGGAACTCCTATCCCCTTGCCAAACGAAACACTCATTCTAGGAATCAGCGCGGGAGTGAAAAAACCGGTGTGGTCTGACCAAGTTGGTGCTTTCATTCCAGTTGTTGAAGCCGAACTTAATTTGACATTTGACCACAGAGTTATCGATGGTGGAGATGCTGGAAGAGTGCTAAATAGGGTTGCCGAGCTGCTAGAGTCACCAGAAAAACTGTAGTCCATAGCTGGTTTCCCTGAATTGGTCATACGACTGTTATAATTTAGTGCTGGTCGTCTCGTCGATTGATCTTTAGTATCTTAGCTTATTCGAAAGATGTTGTTCTAACAATACGTATTGTGTTGAGGAGCAAAGATAAAAGCATAAATTATGAATGATGAAAAAATCCCCCAAGGTCGAGAGCTCAGCAAGCCGTTGCTGAAGCGCTTGACCAATTATATGTGGGGTAAACTCCATTCACCCATTTATGTGGAAGATTTGGCGTCTGAGTCCAATATGTCAACCTTCCATTTTGCCCGAAGTTTTAAAAAGACGACAGGGCACTCGCCGCATAAGTATCTGACAACAATGCGGTTGGAGAAGTCGTTGACGCTGATTCCAAAGGACGGTGTGTCCTTGGCTGAGGTTGCCTCTGAGAGTGGGTTTTCTGATCAAGCCCACTTTACCCGAGTTTTTAAAAAGCGGATGGGTGTGACCCCTGCAGCTTATAGAAGAAAGCTTAAAAAGTCGGTTTAGAGTTCTTGGCTCATAGCCTCTAAGCGTTTGGTTTGTTGCTCCACTAGGAAGATGGATCGTTTAAAGTCGATCAATGAGCCTAGTTTTTTTGCTTCCTTGCGTGATCGGGCATCAATTTCCAAAGTCATTTTACCCATTTCGACACCGGGAATAGATTCTACCAGAGCGGGGGTGGAGATACGTAGGATGATTTGGCTTAGTTTCCACCAACGTTTTTTGAGTTCTACGTGTTCGATCTCTCCGTAGTCGAGGGTGATGGTTTCAACCTCTTGTTGGCCACCACGGAAGACATTACCTTTGAGTCTCCAGTCCAGTTCTACGTTGTCGGAGAGAAAGCGGATTTTCCCCTCAACCTCATTTTTACCTAAGTGGTCGGTGGCGGGGATTATGAATTGGATCGAAATGGGTTCGTTTGTAAGCATGGTCTATTCGCGATTCTTACTATCGATAATAATGGTAACTGGGCCGTCATTGACGAGTGAAACTTGCATATCGGCACCAAATTCACCCGATTGGCAGGGGCTTCCAATGCGTTCTCCCAGTTGCTCGAGAAATGTCTGATACATTGGTTCGGCTTGTTCTGGGCGTGCGGCGCGGATGAAGGAGGGGCGGTTGCCTTTTTTTGTGTTGGCGTGGAGTGTGAATTGGGAGACGACCAATGCCGAGCCTTTGATGTCGGGGAGTGACTTATTCATTAGGTCCTCCGCATCAGCAAAAACACGCATTTTAGAAATTTTACTAGTGAGCCACTCAATGTCTTCCACCGTGTCTGCAGATTCAATCCCTAGAAGGACAAGAAAGCCAGCGGATATATCACCACTGATCTCGCCACCGATGGTCACTGATGCTGAGGAAACTCGTTGTATAACTGCGCGCATGCTAGTTTAAAAATGGGTTTTCAGGGGTGAGTGAAAGAATGTGATGGAAGGACGATATTTCTTGCAGTGATTTAGCCCAGAAGTCGTCGCCAAGTAGGTGGCTGAGTGTGTCTTGCCTGCTGTATGCTGTGATCCAAGAATGCATTTCTAATTCTTCATGTAGTTGGCCAGATGTCCAGTCTGAGTGACCCGCGAAGGCGCGGACTAGCTTGCCACGTTGCTGCATTGCCTCGACTGCCTGTTCGGCTGAAATCCTAGTGTGGCAATGAAGCGCGTTGTTGTTCCATTCGAAAACAGCAAAATGGAGCTGGTCGCTGTCCACTGGGCCGCCGTGGCATACTGGCAGGTGAGCGAGTTTAGAGAAGGCATCAGATGAGATCAATTGGCCAACGGATTTCCCCGTAGGATGGTTAAGGATGAGGCCAGTTGATCCTTGATCTGGAGCGTGCTCGAGCATGAAAATAACGCTCCTGTTAAAGCAACCGTCGAGCAAGGACGGGTCAGCAATCAATAGATTGTTGCTGAGTTTGTGTTCGGGCACTTGGTTGTTGGGGATTTGCATCGATTACGGTGCTAAAGTAAGCGTGAAATGATGAGAGGGAAAGGGGGATATTAAATAATTATTCTGCATTGCATTTGAATTGTAAGCTAGCCTAGTTACTTTGAATTTTCTCTCGTTTAGCGAGAGTGCGTTTATGAGTAATACCGCCAACCAGATTGAACCTCCTACTGGCAGAAGAGCTGAGGTAGAATTGGGTGGTATGCTCGCGGGGCTTTCGCTGAGGAAGCAAATTATCTCGCTAGCGCTCTGGCCATTCCTGCAGAACATCATGGGGACCATGGTGAGCTTTGTAGACCGTATAATCGCAGGGAACACCATGGGCGCAGAGGCTCAGACTGCCGTCTTTGATGCGATGGGCTTAGCAATGTATGTCGCGTGGTTGATGATGATCTTACAGGGAGCTATTGCTACAGGCGCTCAAGCTTTGGTCTCCAGGGCATTTGGCGCTCGCGATCTTCCTTTGACGGAGAGAGCAACTGGCCAATCGATAATGTTAGGTACGATAGGAGGATCGCTGTCAGGGGTGATTATTTGGAGTCTGGCTCCAATTCTCACGCATTTTTTTGGTCTAGAAGGGATGTCGGCTGAGTATGCTCTCCAATACCTTCGGATCATCGCCTACTCGGCTCCCTTGAGCGGCGTTTTATTTGTTTGTAATGCTTGCATGCGGGCTGGAGGCGATACTAAAACGCCTTTTGCTGCGATGACTGTTGTGAATATAGTCAATGTTTTGCTGAGTGTCTGGTTTATGAGCTCGGTGATGCCACCAGAAAAAATGGGTATCACAGGACTGGCCTGGGGGACTTTTGGTGGTTGGGCAGTTGGTGTGATTATGATTCTGCGCGCTATGCGGCCGAGTAAAAGAAGCCAGCCAGTTGTAGAGTTGAAGCCAGCATTGCTCCGTTGGGATTGGAGTGTTGGGAGGAGGATTGTCCGCGTAGGGCTACCTCAGTTGATAGAGATTATGGGGATGTGGTCGATCCATGCCTTTGGAGTGTGGATGGTGGCCAATAGACTGAAGACTGAAGGCGCTCTGGGTGCACATGGAATGGTGGTTCAGATAGAGTCCATCAGCTTTATGCCTGGTTTTGCTTTAGGAATGGCAGCTTCGACCTTGGCAGGGCAATATCTAGGAGCGCAATCGAAGGATGGGGCTGCGCATGCTGTTCGCGTGTGCTGGTTTGTTGCGATGGCGGTGATGGGAGCTATAGGCCTATGCCTTGTGGCTTTTGCTCCAGAGTTAGTCAGGATAATGAGCCCAGAAGGTGGGGCTCAAGCTGAGATGGCTGTGGAGGTCATCCGTTATGTTGGCTGGGTGCAGCCTTTCTTTGCCACAGCCATGGTCATGAAAATGTCTATGCGAGGAGCGGGGGCAACCGTGTCAGTCATGGTGTTTTCCTTCGGAATCATGCTTGTGTTCCGAGTGGGATTATTGGCTGCGGCTTTCCAATACTTTGGTGATCAAATGACGCTCACTAAAGTATGGTTAGTGATGATGCTCGACCTCATTGTACAGGCCGTGGTTTTTGTGGGTGTCCATTTCCGCGGGAAGTGGTTGGATGCCGAGGTGTAGTTACTCTACAACTTTTGTGTAGCGGGCTCTGTAGAGCATTTTTTTGCCATCTTCGAGATGACTATAGTTACTATACCAGACTGTACCATTGGCTTCGGCTTGGAGGAAAAATGTGTGAGATCCTTTGTGTTCACTACCCGGATCTAGCATTTTCAGTTTCACGGTCTTCCCGTCATTAGAGATAATTTCAACAGGTATATCAGCAATTTGATCGATGAACCAGATGGTCTGGCCATCGAAGGTGAACTGTGTTTGGCTCGTATGCAGGCTAGAAAAGTAAATTCTCGAATCGGCATCGAGATTATCTTGGTTACTAAGCCATGCTTCTGACGGCGCCCGGTCGATTTTGAATGTCCCTATGATTTGGTCTGGAAGCCCATTGGAGTGTAGCTTGGTGCCCGTAACCTTAGGGGTAGCAGACATCTCTTTCACGTCTGGGTTCATTTTCTCTACCAAGAATGTGATACCGAAGTAGGAAAGCGCGATGAGGGGGAGAATGATATAAACGCGAGTCATAAATCTAGAGTAATTGTGAGTTAGAAGCTTACCGCAAAATAGATACCAGCATAGAGGCTGTCACTGCCAATGTCGTCTTTATCTAGTAGTATCGAGGTGCCGAGATAAGGGCTGACGGAGACACTTTGGTTGATGTTGTATGTGTAACTGAGTTTGGCGAAAACGTCGTTGAGGCCATCTCTGAGATAGTAGCTGTCGACGGCGCTTACACCTCCAGAGAAGTTGAAGTAGGAATCGTCGTTGAGTCGGTGGTAGTAGGATGTTTCTAAATTAGCGTACCAGCCTTCGGCTCCAGTGTCGTAGGAAAAGCTGCCTGAAAAGTCGATGAGTTGATTAAAATGGTAGATTGCAGCGGCCTCGATGTTCGTACCATTTTCAAAAAAAGTATTGCTGTAGGAGCGATAGGTTCCAGAAAATGAATACGTCATGGCTCCCATTTCTTTGAGCAAGTCTGCTCGCAAGCCTCCTTCAGTGAAGTCACCATCACCAATTTCGGAGCCGAACCAAGCGGTGGAATTTAAAGATGTCGTTTTGTTAAATGCGTACTGAGCGCCGAGTTGGAGGTCTATGCTTTCCTTGGCAAGGATGAAGCCACGGTAGCTGTATTCACTGCGGTATTGGGCAACAGCTTCGATTCCGTAGGGGATGTCGTCTATGGCGCTTGAGGCGGTGAGCGGAGCCAGAGTGGCTAGACTGAGGGCGACGAATGAAACTATGAGTTTCGGAGACATGAGAAGATTGATAGTGAGAGTTTATTGAATGGATGATAGAACTAACAAATCTCAGTGAGTTCTGTCAATTGGCATGTCGACTATCCCTGGTGGCGATCAAATGAGGCTTTGATTTTATCGAGACCTTCGAGCACCCGAGCGTGTGGGCAACCGTAGTTGAAGCGGAAGTGGTCTGGTGCTCCAAAAGCGGCTCCATCATTGACCCAGACTTGGGCGTCTTTTTCTAAATACTGCGCTGGGTTCTTCATGCCAGCTCCGCGAGTATCGATGAGGGCGAGGTAGGTGGCTTCGATATCAGGAATGTTGCATCCCGGAAGCTCACTACGGACAAATTGAGTAATCGTGTCGCGATTCTTTTTGAGGTAACTGAGGAGTTCCTGTCGCCAGGGTTCTCCGTGTTTGTACGCGGCTTCTGCGGCGAAAAATGCGAGGCAATTGATTTCGCTGAGCGTGTGGCCACGGGTCGCGCAGAATGTGTTACGGATCGATGGATTCTCAATGACCGCAAAGGCGTACCCCATGCCTGCAATGTTATACGTCTTGCTAGGGGCTTGGAGGACGATGAGTTTTTGGCGAAGTTTCTCAGGGAGGTTGAGTGCGGAGAAAAAGGCTTGGTCGGATTCGTTGAATACTAGGTCGCAGTGGATTTCATCTGAAACGAGAACCAGTTGGTGACGGTCGCAAAATTCAGCCACTTTGACGACTTCATCTTTGGTGAAGTTTCTACCGAGTGGGTTCTGTGGGTTACAGAGAATGAAAATCTTGGTTTTGCTAGAAACTTGTTTCTCCATTTCTTCCAAGTCAAAGGTCCAGCGGCCATCGCGATAGATATGTGGGATGGCAAGTGTGTCGATTTTCGCGTCTTTGCCGACATGAAGGAATGGGTAGTAGACTGGTGTGCAAGTCATCAAGTTGTCGCCAGCATCCGTGAAGCCTCTCGCCGCGAGCGAGAGTGCTGGGACCAGCCCACCGAGGTGCACCAAAGTGTTTTCTGAGACTGCTGCGCCATGTCGGTTTTGGAGATAGCCTAGTACTGCTTCGGTTATTCCTTCATGAGCCTGAGCGTAGCCTAAGATGCCATGAGACAGGCGTTGTTGGACGGCGTCTAAAATGCAGGGAGGTGATACAAAATCCATATCGGCAACCCAAAATGGATCGAGCTCAGGGCGGCGGTCCCACTTGATGGAGCCAGTTCCACGGCGGTGGATAATTGTATCAAATTGCATGCCCGGATATTGTGGCCGATTCTGAATTAGTCAACACTATGAAGAGCGAGGCTAATGGGGACGATGAAGCTGTTTCTAACTAATAGAGTGAACATAGAGTTCGTAGATCTTGAGTCATGTGCACAAAAAAGGCGCTTCCATTGCTGGAAGCGCCTTTAGGTGAAATTGAATTAGACGTTCTGCGGGTTGATCTCTGACTCTAGGTCTGAGTCAAGCACCTCGCGGCGGAGGTTGATGCCACGAGCCTTGCTGAAGATGTACACCATTGGTGATGCGATGAAGATAGAGGAATAAGTCCCTACAACCACACCGATCATGATGGTGAACGAGAACGCCTTTAGTGACGGGCCACCATAGAAGTAGAGCACTGCTACGGAGACGAAGGTCGTCACGGATGTGATAATCGTACGGGAGAGCGTCGTGCTGATGGCTGAGTTCATGACATCGCGGACGTCGCCACGCTTGGTCTTGAGGTTTTCACGTAGACGGTCAAACACTACGATCGTATCGTTGATAGAATAACCCGCGATGGTGAGGAAGGCGCCCACATGGATGAGGGAGAGTTCTTGGCCAGTGACGATGAGGACTCCTAGAACAATAAGGATATCGTGCACCAGCGCAAGGAAAGCGCCGAGTGCGAAGGAGAACTCAAAACGTAGGGTGATGTAGATCAGAACACAGAAGATACCGAGGCTAAGCGCCCAAATAGCATTTTCGAGGAATTCACCACCGAGAGTCGGGCTGACAGCAGAGGTGCTAGCATCAACTACGTAGTGAGCGACTGGCTTGCCGTTAGCATCGAGGATTTGTGTTTCAGTGGCGCCGAGTTCCTCTTTGTCATTGAATCCTGGTATCTGTGTGCGCAGTGCCTCAATCAGTGCCGGACTGTCAGAGCGTGTGGACTTGATCGTGAGGAAGGAGTCGCCATTAGCGGTCTTTTCAATCTGAGTAGATGCCGCTTTTTCAGTTTTCACACCATCAATGATGGCTTGCGCTTCTGACTGAGTGACCGTCTGGCCGGTAGGAATTTCAAAACGAGTAACGCTACCACCTACGAAATCAATTCCGAGGTGTGAGTCGCCTTTGACGCCAAGAGCAACCAGGCCGCCAGTGATCATCACGCCAGAAAGGGTGAAGGCGAGTTTGCGCTTGCCGAGGAAGTCGATGACCTTCTTCGGAACCAGATCCAAGAACTTGACCTTTTTAAGTACGCCTGTGTCTTCACTCCATGCGAACATGACGCGAGTACAAAGGAGGGCTGCAAGCATTGTGCCGAGGATACCCATGGTGAGGGTGACCGCGAAACCTTTGACTGACCCAGTAGCTCTCCAGAAAAGGATAAGAGCGGTAAGGAGAGTGGTGATGTTGGCATCGAAAATTGCTGAGAATGCTTTTTCGTAAGCAGCTTTGATAGATGCGTGGACAGACTTGCCGTTGGCTAGCTCTTCACGCATGCGCTCGTAAATGAGTACGTTGGCGTCGACTGCCACACCAATGGTGAGGATGATGCCCGCAATTCCTGGAAGGGTGAAGGACGCATTGAATAGCGCCATGGCTCCAAACAGGATGAGGATGTTGAGTGATAGTCCAACGATCGCTACGATGCCGGAATAGCGGTAGTAAAGGAGAACGAACATGATTGTCAGCGCGAGACCTGCTAGGCCGGCGTTGATGCCTTGCTTGACAGTGGCTTCACCGAGCGTCGCGGAGATGGTGCGCTCGTCGATGACTTCGATGTCGTTTTCCATCGGGTTGGATAGCCCTTTAGAGAGTTCTTCACATTCCTCAAGAGAGTCGAGTCCAGTGATCTGGAAGCGACTGGAGAGTACTTGTTGTTGTAGAGTTGCTGCATTGATGACTTTGCCGTCAAGGATGGAAACGATGAGGTCTACACCAGGCTTGAGTGTGCGGGTGAAGGTTTCCATTTGTTTGCCTCCAGTGGATGTTAGCTCAATGTTGACAGATGTGTTAGTAGCTCTGTCAGGCCAAGCTGCTGCAACTTCTTTACCGGTGAGCGCTGGGCGACGAGATACAAGGAGGTGGCGGGTGCCAATGATCTTGCCTTCTTCATCTTTAACTTCCTGTGGGTAAGCGCGGTAGCCTGGGACGGTCTCTTCTCCTGCTGCAACGAGCTCAGCGAGTCGCTGTGACTGTGGGTGAGCCTTATGAATGGTGAGTTTTGCCGTAGTCGTTAGGATCTTCTTCAGAGCGTCAGCATCTGCTGGGTCGATCTTAGGGATTTGGATTTCAATACGATTTCCTTGAACAGAAACTGGAGCGTCGAGCGTTCCAGAGTCGTTGAGACGCTTTTCAAGGATGCTCTTAGCTGTATCCATCGCAGAAGGCGTGAGTGGAACCTCTTCGCCAGTTTCTTCGTCGACGTTTGGCTTAACCTCGATGATGAAGGCTGAGCCACCGACAATTTCGATTCCACCTTGGAGGTTGTGTGCTTCGCTAAGGCTTTTTTCACCAGAGATAACCTGCATTAGGCTAGAAGGTGAAATGATAGCAAAGAGTGAGAAGGCGGCGATGAGCAGAACGATGGCTGAGCCTACGTTGCGCTTCACTCTATCTTTATCAGTAGCGAGGTACCAGAATAGCAAGATCAGGATGGAAACTCCGGAAAAGAGCACCATGGTGGTGTCGCTGCTGGGTGATGAGGCGAGTAATGTTGTCATGAGAATATACTTCTGCAATTTGCTAGAGACGTGTTGGTACGCTCAAAGCTACCGATTCTTTAAAATCGGTCAGAAGTTCATGAACTTGTTTTCGCCCCACGTCAACCGCTAGTTAAGCGAATTTCATAAGAAGATCGCTCTCTAACGTTAAAATGATTGCTGGGGTGTTTGAATAGACTAAGTTTGCTGGTGCTGAAACGTACTTGCACGCCAATTGCAGACTGTATGGGAGAAGAGTGAAATCAATGCCACGTGCCCCGTTGCGATGGGTGATAGTGATGCCAGAATCGTTGACCTTAATGATTTCGACCTCTTACCTCTTGATAGCGTGTGCCGTCGCGGAGAGTGAGGGAGGAGAACTGTTTGTGGAGAATAGCTTTTCGTGCAGCCTTGCGCTCAATCGCCGCTTTTTTTACTTTTTCTGTAGCGTTAGCTTCGGCTTCGGCAGCTTCGCTGAGTCGCCGATTAGCTTCGGCTAACTCGAACTTTCGGTTGATCTCTAGCCGTCGAGATTCGAGCTCTTTCTTGCGCTCTGAAGCTTCGCGTAGTTCTTCTTCATATTCAGAATGTTGCTTCAGGATTGCTTTTTCCCGCTCTTCTTTGAGTGCTGAGTCTCTCGCTTCGTCACGCTTGTTACAAGAGGTGAAGAGGCAGAATACAGCGAGAATAGTGAGCGCGCGAAGCATGAAAAAGAGTGTTATTCTTCCTTGAGTTTAAATGTCATCGAAACGGGGACGAAAATTACTGCTGTTACAAACATCAAGCCAGTAAAGAACCAGAAATAATTCGCACCCTCTAACTTGTAGATGCCTCCAGCAATGAAGTGGCGGCTGAAATTTGGGTCATCAAAGTACTCGTGCTCAGAGACATCGTTGAAGCCGAGCTGTTTTTTTCGTTGATCTAACCAGGTAATATCTTTGGGTGAATCGTCCTCAGATTCTGCCCTGGATTCGAATTTGATCACGATGCCAGTGTCCCATTTCGTGAGAGCAGCTTGGTCCGGTCCCTTTGAGGTGATGCGGAAGGTGTTGCCGTTCATCAATCTATAGTTCATTGGGTTGCCCCAGGGGTCTTTAAGTTCGCGGATGAATTTGGTGCCGTCATCAGTCATTGGCATCTTGCCCTTGGCTGAGAGTACTTTATTTTCGATGATTTTAGCTGCATCGAGCAAGGCTTGCTCAGCTGGGACGTCACGCTTTTTGATAACGACCTTGTCGGTGAAATGAGTCACGATGTCATCGCTGGTCCCCATTTTGCCGTCATATCCTGCATAACTATGGCTAAACCATGATGGGTGGTGAGAGGATGGTGTTGCACTCGATTTTCTAAGCAGAGCTTGGGCTTCGGTAGTTTCTTTGGCTAGCGGGTTTGGAGTCTGGATGAAATGGTTGATGGTTCCTGTGATCGCATTACCTAAAGCCACTGTGAGGAGGAAAATAGACATGATCATCGACTTCATGCTTTTCGGCGCTTGGGTGTAGGCGAACTCGAGACACACAATGGAGACCATGATCTCCGCAGAGGTGAGCAGCGCGTAGGCTAGAATCTGCCATCCAATGTTCGGGCGTTGGCCGGCATCTATCCATTCTTGAATGAGTGCTGAAAAGCCAAAGGAAATAGCTGTTAGGAATAAGCCAATGCCAATTTTTCGTAGAGGGTTGAGCGGCCAGACTTTGTCCACCAGCGGGTAGATCACGTAGGTGAAAAGTGGGATGAGTAGGAGAATTAAGAACGGGTTGGCTGCTTGAACTTGCGATGGGAGTATGTGGTAGCCAAATAAAACTCGGTCCATATCAATGGCCTGGAAGACCCAGCTGGATGCCGTTTGGTCAAAGAGCGCCCAGAAGATTGGGATGAAGAAGAAGATGCTGCAGAGCTTCGCGGTTGTCTTGAGCCCCTCAGCGGAGAAGAATTCGCGGGTGAATTTTTTGCCAGCCGGTGGGATGTGGACAAACTTATCACGGCCTAGCCAAAACATCAACGTCGCCAGCGCCATCAGCGAACCAGGAATTCCGAAAGCCCAGTGAGGTCCGTACCACTTGAGCAGCCATGGAATGAGCAAATTAGAAAGAGCTGCCCCTAAGTTGATAGAGAAATAGAACCAATTGAATACTTTGGTGAGGAGATGTTGGTTGTTGACGCCGAATTGGTCGCCTACGTGGGCTGAAACACAGGGTTTGATGCCACCACCTCCGATGCCGATGAGTCCGAGCCCAGCTAGTAGCCACCAGACAGCTGGACCCGCAATGCCCATCAATGCTAAGGCTCCGTGGCCAAGACAGTAAACGATGGAGAGCCAAATGATCGTTTTGTACTTCCCCAGAAAGCGGTCAGAGATGATGGCTCCAAATAGTGGAGTGAGGTAGATGAAGCTGACAAAGTAATGTTGGTTAGCATTTGCCTGAGCTGAGGTCATCGGGTCTCCAGCTGTGTTGCCCATCAGGTGGAGGTACTGAGTCATGAAGACGACCAAGGCGGCCTTCATTCCATAAAACGAGAAGCGCTCGGCAGCTTCGTTGCCTATAATATAAGGGATGCCGGCTGGCATCTTGTTTGTCGCACTCGCAGTGGTTTTCGCCATGCTGCGTATCTTTTTGTAAAAAATCGCTGAGCGCTAGTGAATTCTTTAGAAATAAGGGAGGAGTTGGGCTGGTCTATTCAAAAAACATGTGATTTTTAGCGAAAGGCCGGCACATTTCTGGGAGTCAGGATCTCGATGAGATGTTCTATGCTGTTGGCTGTGAAATTCGGTGAGACTGAAGTCAGTTGGTCGAGGTCGTTGTAGCCCCAGATGACGGCGATTGAGCCTATGCCCGCATTGCGTGCTGTGACAATATCGATGGTTGAATCTCCGACTAGGACCGAGTTGTTGCTCGATTGTCCGAGCTCACCTAAGAGCTCATGAACGCCTGATGGATCAGGTTTTTTTGCGATGCCTGCACGTTGGCCGAGAACGAGATCGAATGGTTTATCTGGGAAAAAGTAGTCCACTATTTCAGTGGTGAAAGAATGTGGCTTGTTGGAGAGTACGCTCCGTGAGCAGTCCATGGATTTAAGCGAATGGATCAACTCTTGGACGCCTTCAAAGACAATGGTGCCATTTTTCCACGCCTTAGAATATTCCTTAAGGAAGCTTTGGTGAACACGCTCTATGGAGTCTTCTGATTGATCAGTCATCGCACGGGCACACAAGGTGTGAGAGCCGTCACCGATGAAGGTGCGGATAGCGTCTGTGCTGTGAGTTGGCTGATTGTTATCGGCCAAAGCAGCATTGAGGGCTGTAGCTATCCCGAGGAGGGACTCGATGAGGGTACCATCAAGGTCAAAGATAATGTGAGAATACATAAGGTTGGTGTGGGCGCGGAGATGAGCACGGATTTCTCTGAGACGCAAGAAGCGAAAGATTCAAATTATTAGAGACCTCTTTAGCGTTGTCATTCTTGAAGAGATGAGAATGATAGCCGGCACTGATGTTACCTGAGCTAATAACTGAGATTCCTGGTCCGCGTTCTCTTGCCCTAGCGGTTGAGCTTCGCAAATACGAGAGTCATAATGTGACTTACGTTGCCGATGACTGGCCTATCTTTTGGGAACGAGCTGAGGGCAGCTGCGTCTGGGACGCTGATGGCAACCGCTTTATCGATATCACCAGCGCCTTTGGTGTTGCGGGTCTCGGTCACACGCACCAGCCCGTTCGCGAGGCAATGGTCGAGCAGAGTGCAAAGTTGATGCATGCAATGGGCGATGTTCACCCGACCGAGCTTAAAATTGAAGTCTGCAAGCGCTTGTCCGCCATGACCTTCGAGCGCTGGGGCTTAGGCGTCGGCAAAACTGTCCTCGCTAACTCAGGCTCCGAATCTGTCGAAACGGCTTTGAAGACAGCATTTATTGCCAGTGGTAGAGCTGGTATTGTGCATTTTGAAAATGGCTACCACGGGCTCGGCTACGGCGCATTGCTCGGTGGTGGCTTTGATAAATTTCGAGGACCCTTTGATCCACAACTCGCAGATGTGCGCTATCCTGTAGCATTTCCATCGACCAAGAATGATTTAGTGAAACTCAAGCTCGACCTTGAGGCGCTGCCCGCCCACGAGATCGGGGCGTTGTTAGTGGAGCCGATTCAAGGACGCGGTGGGAAAATAGTCCCACCGATCGGATTTCTTAAAATCCTGCGTGATTGGGCAGATGCGCATGATGTCGTTTTGATATTTGATGAAATTTATAGTGGATTCAACCGTACTGGCCGGCTTTTTTCCTGTGAGTGGGAAGGCGTCTTTCCTGATCTCATTTGTGTGGGCAAGGCCCTGAGCGGTGGATATCCTATTTCTGCCTGTATCGGTAAGGCAGCGGTCATGGATAAGTGGCCTGTGAGCCCAGGGGAAGCCCTGCATACCAGCACCTTCCTTGGAAATCCAGTAGGATGTGCAATGGCTGTTACGGCGCTTGATATACATAAAGATCCCACCGTCGCCGTAGATGTAGAACGCCAAGGACGCGAACTGAAGGCGATGTTAGAAGATATCGACTCCGCTCTCATTCATGAAGTGCGCGGTCGCGGTCTTATGGTCGGAGTAGAACTCCGTCATCCAGACGGACGACCAGCTGGAGATGTAGCAGGACGTTTGTTAGGTGAAATGCTCAAGCGTGGAGTAGTGATGTTAGCTGACGGGCCGGATGGAAATATCTTAGCTTTTACCCCCTCCTTCTACATCACACTCGGAGAGCTAGTCTATGTGGTCCAGCAAGTTTCCGAAGTCCTCAGAGATGCCGAACATGGAACTCTGAGATTGCCTTATTAGTTCGTAGCGCGACCGTCTCGGTCGCTTCAACCTCAGCGCAGCCTAACTTTCAATATGGAGACAGCGGCTGCGCCGGAAGACCTTCAAGCGACCGAGACGGTCGCGCTACATGTTAATGCCTACTACCAAATGGACCAGCTTCGGTTGCTTCGTCTTGAGTTGTTCGGCCAGTCCACAACAATCACGCAAGAGTGTGAAGTCTTTGAACTCAAAGCCCGGTGCCACACTGCAGCCTACAAGTGTAGAGTCTCCTAGTGGCTCAGCTGCTTGCCAATGGTGGGCTGGGACAACGTGGCAAAATTGGTTAGCCGCGTCTGAGAGTTCAATAACTTCCACCTGATTACTTTCGCCATCCCATTGATAGAGCCTCAGCCCTTCACCTTTATAGAGGTTCCAGACTTCTTCGCTGCTGACCTTATGGAAGGCACTGACCTCGCCACTCTCTAACTGGAAGTAGATGTGGGTGAGGGCGCTGCGATTTCCTAAATTTGGGCTGTCTACCGAATGGACTGATCTGAAAACTTCCCGGAATTTCCCGCCTTCTGGGTGTGGCTCTAGTTGCGTCGGTTGCATATTGTGAGGGGCTTGCATTTGCCTTATTTGCTTTCGCGCTCTTCTACCTGACCTTGGAATAAGGGGAAACTATTAGATGTGCGTTTTTTGACTGGATCATTAGTGACAACGAGGTTGGTTCCGGGGGTGATGATGCCCTGTAATAAGTACTGAAAGCGTTGGTCTAGAGTAAACCATTCATCGAGAGTGTCAGTGTGATGTGCCTTCTTTCCACTCACCTGAGTCCAGGAAGATGTCGTGGTTTTGTCTTTGGCGTCGACTTTCCAGCCACTGAATACGAAAGCCGAAGAGCCTTTCACGTGCTTGGAGAATAGGCTAGTCTTTACTGGGCACTCACCGATAGTAATGCCACTGCGGATCAGGTAGAGCTTTTTGTCCGGCTTGCTAAATATCATGGATGTTGGACCAGATGGAGAAAGCTCCGGCTGCCAAGTGAATTTGCTCGTTGTGCCATCTTGGAATTGCACTTTGTGACCATGTGAAACATGCACATCTGGTTCCTCGTCGGTAACTACTACGGTGGTTCCGTTGTGAGTCACACCAAACAGCTTCTTTGAAAAATCGTAAGGGAGGTGGATACAGCCGTGTGAGGACGGGTGGCCAGGTACCGCGCCCGCATGCAGAGCTACTCCATCCCAAGTAAGCCGCTCGGAGTAGGGCATCGATGCATTGCCGTACGTTTTTGAGTGGTGGTTCTTATCTTTATTTAAAATGTGGAAAACTCCAGTGGGTGTCTCGTGACCTTTGAAGCCAGTGCTGACCTCAGAGCTGCCGATCCTAATTCCATTGCGGTAGACTGCTGCAGTTTGGCTCTTCAAGCTGACAGTGACAAGCACGGGGCCATCTGTTGATAACTCTGGGTTCCAGGTGAATGTGTCTGGGTTGTGCTGGCGGTCTTCGGCATGGAGGATACCTGTGGAAAGTGTTGCTGCAGCAGTTAGAGCAGCTGTGATACTGAGAGCTTGGAATCTGTTCATTGGACCTAGTAACTTAGTGAATCGAGTATGGCTTAGCAAGCACTGTTCACCTGCGATTACAGGAAGTGTATTTCATGCTCCATAAGTAGATGAAATAAAGCCGGGAAGTCTAACTTCCCAGCTTCCATATTTACTCTATGATCCTTGAGGCTAAAAGCTCGCGTTGGTAGATGAGCTCTTTCGGCATCGAGTGGTGGAGTTTGAGATAGATCTCCGCTTGGCTGAGTAATTCGTTTTCCCATTCTTTCGGGGAAATATTCATGACTTTTTCAAAGTCCGCATCAGAGAAATTCTCAAGCCCACCGAGCTGCATCTCTTCGCGTCTAGGGACCCAACCAATCGCGGTCTCGTGACCGAGAGCACGACCTTTGCAGCGGTTCACAATCCACTCTAGCACACGCATGTTTTCGCCAAATCCTGGCCAGAGGAACTTGCCTTCCTCATCGAGCCTGAACCAATTGACATGGAATATTTTGGGGAGGTTATCGATCTTCTTACCCATTTGAAGCCAATGGGTGAAATAGTTACCCATGTTGTATCCACAGAAGGGTAGCATGGCCATTGGGTCACGTCGGACAACTCCCATTGTTCCGGCAGCTGCGGCTGTGGTTTCTGAGCCCATTGTCGCACCTATGTAAACTCCGTGAGCCCAATTGAAACCTTGGTAGATTAACGGCATAGTCGTCTTGCGGCGACCTCCAAAGATGATCGCTGAGATTGGCACTCCATCAGGATTTTGCCACTCTGGGTCGATTGTCGGACACTGGTTAGCAGGCGCTGTGAAGCGGGCATTTGGGTGAGCAGCTTTCACTCCATTTTTCCCATCAGCAGGAGTCCAGTCGTTGCCTTGCCAGTCGATAAGGTGTGCTGGGGCTTCACCATCAATGCCTTCCCACCAGATGTCGCCATCATCAGTGAGGGCCACGTTGGTGAAGATACAGTTCTCCTTCATCGACTCCATCGCATTCGGATTCGAATCGTAGGAGGTGCCTGGGGCAACTCCAAAATAGCCAGTTTCCGGGTTAATCGCGTGGAGTTTTCCATCTTCATGGGGCCATAGCCAAGCGATGTCATCGCCCACAATGCTAGTTTTCCAACCCTCTTTGCGGTACTTCTCTGGGGGGACTAACATCGAAAGATTAGTTTTGCCACAAGCTGATGGGAATGCTCCCGTGACATAGGTCTTCTCTCCCTCAGGCGATTCTAAGCCTAAGATCAACATGTGCTCTGCCATCCAGTCGTGTTCACGTGCGATGTTAGAGGCGATTCTGAGTGCCAAGCATTTCTTGCCTAACAATGCGTTTCCGCCGTAACCAGATCCATACGATGCAATCTCGCGTGAACGTACAAAATGAACGATATATTTGTCGTCGGTACACGGCCATGGCACATCTTTTTGACCTTCCTCTAAGGGGGCTCCAACTGAGTGAAGGCAGGGGATGAAAAATCCTGGCTTTGTGCGGCGGGATTCGATTTCCCCGAATGCTTCTTTCTCTAGACGATCTAACACATGGGCACCCATGTGAGTCATGATTCGCATGTTGAGCACGGCATAAGCAGAGTCGGTGACTTGGACGCCAATTTTAGCGAGCGGTGAATCCACTGGACCCATGCAGAATGGCACCACGTACATTGTCCTGCCTTTCATCGATCCCTTGAATTTCTCAAGGATCGTTTTCTTCATTTCAGCATCTTCACACCAGTTGTTAGTTGGGCCTGCTTGGTCCTTACGTTTGGTGGAGATAAAGGTGCGTTCCTCGACACGTGCGACATCCGATGGTGACGATCGAGCTAGAAAACTATTGGGTCGCTTCTCTGGGTTGAGCCGAATGAGGGTGCCTTTTTCTACCAACTCATCAGAGAGTTGGGTCCATTCATCTTGTGAGCCGTCGCACCAGTGAACATCTTTTGGTTCACAGAGGGCGGTCATTTTGTTGACCCATTTGGTCAACGCACGGTGGCGGGTGGGTTGCTCTGTTGTCATCACCTATCAAGAAAACAAAGATAAGGTTTGCTGGCAATCTAAACTCGCAGCTGTGCTATTTTATTTGGTCAGTTGAGTCAATTAGACACAAACTGCTCGTTTGCCCGATGTTTTACATTTGGCGCTAAAGGGAATTTTGGCTATGTCACGCATAGCCCTATTTTTAGGCTCCTCATCCAGCTTCACAGTCGTCCACTGCACTGTCAGTTCTATTCCAAGGCATTTTAGCCAAGATTAAGCCCATACCGCAGAACCCTGTGGCTCCAGCTAGAAATAGACCAGCACTGGTTCCTACAATTACCCATGCCCAATTTGGATTAACGAAAAGGGCTAACAGTGCAGCGGTCATATTGATGATGCTTACAGTTAGGTGGACCTGGCGAATCAATGGCAGCCCGCTTGGCGTGCTTCTGACTACTGGTTGTCCTTCCTTTTCCCAGCCATGCAAAGATCCGTCTAAGCAGGCTACGTCCTGCCCAGCTGTCGCGATTTGTTTTGCCGCCTTCTGAGCGCGAGCTCCAGATAAGCAACTCACTAGAATTTTCTTTCCTTGAGCTTGAAAACCAAGCTTAGCCACATTGAGTGAATCTAGTGGGTGGAGATGGGCTCCTTCAATATGCGCTTCACTGTACTCAGATGCAGTCCTTACATCTACTAAGTAAAAAGCATTGCGGTCAGCTAGGTATTCTTTAACAGTTATTGTGGTCATGGATTTGGGTCTTTGAATTACAATAAAACTACATCACGATACCGTAATATGCAAAATAAAACGTCAAACGGAAGTTCGGAACTAAGCGCAGGGCAGCTTGAGGGGGTTGCAAGTCTGTTTAAAGTGCTATCAGAGCCAGCGAGATTACGGCTGATTTCTAGTTTGATGGGTGGAGGACTCACTGTCGGCGAACTCGTTGAGAGAACTGGCTTGAAACAAGGCAATGTCTCAAAACATTTGAAGATTTTATTGGATGTGTCGCTGGTTGCCCGCGAGAAAGAAGGCAACTTTGTCCGCTACAGTATTTCCGAGCCACTACTCTATGATCTCTGTTCTTTGGTCTGTACCCAGCTAGAGAATGCTGCGCACCAGAAACTGAAGCAGGTCAAAGATCGCAGCTAGTACGGGCTGTTTGAATTCAGCATCTAAAACCCAAGGAAGCTCATGAGCTTGCTATTGAGGTGGCGGTTTTTCCCTCGGTAGGGGAAACAATGAATGTGGATGGCTGGGTTGAAATTCATTTCGATAATTGAATAGTTCTCGGCGGATTCAGGAATGTCGATGTCTGGTATGATCATATCTAGACCTGTGATTTCCACATCTAGAGCCTTGGCTGCTAGACTGGCGATGCGCTTGTAACTCGGGTGAATTTCGTCGGTAAAATCAATGCTGTCGCCGCCGGTGCTGATGTTCGAATTTTCTCGGAGGTAGATGGTTTCTCCCTCGCTTGGGACGTGGTCAACTGTGAGCTTCTGGGTTTCGAGAAAGAGTCGTTCAGCTTGGCCAAGTTCAATTTTCTCCAGAGGTGTGACATAACCTTTACCCCGCAACGGGTCTTGATTTTTGAGCGCTACTAATTCGGTGATCGTCAGACTTCCGTTCCGTGACGTTGGCGGGGACGCGATGGAGTATACCTTCGACTTGGCCATTGATGAGAAAGAAACGAAACTCTCTGCCTTCAACAAACGGTTCTACTAATACGCTGTTATCTTCGGCGAAAGCCATATCAATCGCTTGCTCATAATGTTGCTGATTCTGGTTTTCCTTGAGAATGCTGATGCCTAGGCCGAAGTTCGTCGACTTAGGCTTCACCACGGTCGGTTTTGATTCATATCTAAAGTAGTCAGACTTGGCTTGGATGGCATCTGTGTAGTGACCGCCGAGCGGGACTGTTAGGTTGGCTGCCTGCAGTACCTTCTTGGTGACTAGTTTGTTCTCCATCATCAAAATAGTTGCGTAGTTGTCCTTGGAGGTTTTGGTCGCTTGTTGGACGTATTCCGTGTGACCATTTTTATCGAACTGGACGAAATTATCTGCGCGGTCTAACAGGGTGAATTTGATGCCTCGATGAACAGCTTCGCGCAGCATGAGCTGAGTCGAGAGCTCGAGGTCCTCGAGTCCGTTGAACCGAAACGTTTGTTGCTTGCTCAGCTGTTGGAAGGTCTTTGCTTGTTTCAGATTGTATTGGATGAATCCTTCGCTGTGGATGCCCAGTCGTGATAACTCCAGTGGCGAAATCTCGGGGGAGTCGAGTTGGTTTTGGTAGTGAAGAACGGTTGCGCGGTAACTCTCATTTCCCGCTGGAATGAGGGAGTAGAGCGAGGTCAGGAAGTTGCTGACTGCTTGTTTTGGACTATGGCTAAAGGCAGCTCCATCGACGTCGACTATTTTACTATCAAAGCCGCAGCAGGCACAATGGTATTGGTTTTGGGTTGCTGTCTTTTGTTGTTCTGGACCAAAGGGGCTTGGCTCATCTTGTGCTATTGCCCAGAGCATGTAAAGATGGAGCAAGTGGAGGCTCTCTGAGCGGATACCTACTTTGGTAGTAGGGTCTAGGTCTAACATGCGAACTTCAAGATGGGTGATGTCACCTGTCTGTAGGTTGGTTTTTAGCCTGATCGGGCTATAAAGTTCTTTTTCGTGGACGAGCTTTCCGGCGTCAACGAGGTCGCGCATAGATCGGTGTAAGCTAGGCCAATCCGAGTAATCGAGCACGAAGTCTTCATTGTTTTTGTAACCGCAAATGCTTCCCCTCACTGAGATGGTTTTCTGTCCGCAACAGGTATTGGGAGTGACCTGAGGCAGGTCTGGACACATCGTGATATAGCTTTTGTCTGCGGCTGGAGAATTCCCTAACAAGGCGGTCATCATCCACCGGTGACGCATCATGTTTCGCAGTGCTTTCATGTAGAGCTGCGAGCGAAAAACTCCTAGGCTCAGCTCTGAGTCACTGCTGGCGAAGAGCCTTTCGATCAAGGTCTCCGAGAGGCTGATGTTGACGTGGACGCCCGAGATCATTTGCTTCTTCCTGCCGTAGGTTTTAGCAAGAAATCTGCGATATTCGGTTAGCGCCCGATGCTCGCTAGTAAACTGCGCGAGCGGTATTTGTGAGCCATCCTCGGGTAATGCTGGTGGCATGCTCTGTGGCCAGAGTAATTCGTCGGCTAAATTCTCAGTAACAATGTCATGGATCGTTTCCAAGAATCCGAGAGCTTCGTTCATGCTCTCGACCGGTGGAGTGATCATCTCTAGCTGGCTCTCTGAGAAGTCGACGGTCACATAGGGGTTGGCTAGCTTGTCTCCGAAAACTGCGGGGTGTGGGCTGAGCGCAAGCTTGCCTGAGCGATCAACTCTAATGTGCTCTTTCTCCAATCCAAATTTCCCCTTAAAGAGCCATGCTCGGCTGGATGGAGCCGTGAGAGCGTCGCGAAATTGCATGGTACAGTTTCATCCAAAATGCCAAGAAATTCAATGTTTTCTTCTGTTGGATAGAGCTGTTACCTAACTATTTAACCCTCAGCGTAGTGATTCACCTGAATTGACGTGGAAGTGTAAGTGCTTGGAGTCTTGGTATTCGCCGAGGTTTGTCAGGACGCGGCAGGAGCCGTGCTCTTGCTCCACCTGAGCTGCGACTAGCCTGACTACATCGAGAACCTTGTGGACTAGCTCGATGGGGTGGCCATCCAGCTGAGTGAGCGAGGGAATATGAGCCTTCGGGATGACGACGATATGCACTGGCCAAAACGGGCGAGTGTGATGGAAGGCGAGAACGTCAGCATTCTCGTGTACCTTTTCGATGGGAGTTTTGCCGCTGAGGGCTTCGTCGCAGTAGAAATCGTTGCTCATAATGGAATGCGGCAACCTACACTCGAATGAATGTTAGGTGAAGATGAATCGTGTTTCAGTTGCTAGTTATGAGGGAATTGAGTAGAGCTTGTTTCGCGCATGATAGCATTTGTAGAAGGTACTGGATCTGGGGCTTGTGAGGGCTTGGCTGATGAAATTCACGGGATATTTTCCGCGGATGGTTTGCTGTCGAAATCTCCAGATTTTGCCTACCGTGCTGAGCAGCAAGAAATGGCTGTGGAGGTCGCTTCTGCGCTGGAGCAGGCGAATGTACTGACTGTCGAGGCTGGTACTGGCGTTGGCAAGTCATTGGCCTACTTGATTCCAGCTGTGAAGTTTGCCGTGCAGAGTGGTAAGAAAGCGGTGATTTCCACCCACACGATAAACCTGCAAGAGCAACTGACAGGGAAAGACATCCCGATTGTGCGAAAGCTTTTAGGAATAGATTTCACCGCGGTTTTGCTGAAAGGGCGCCAAAATTACGTTTGCCCCTTGCGCTTGCGCATTGCGATGGATTCCAAAGGTGACCTATTCACCTCAAGTGAGGTGGACGAGCTCAAGCAAGTATGGGACTGGGCTGAGGGGACCCAGGATGGAACTCTGAGTGAACTCGATTTCCGACCATCACCGAAAGTTTGGAGCTCGGTTTGTAGCGAGGCGCATATTTGCACTCCGCGGACCTGTGGCACACGCGGCAATTGTTTTTACCAAAAAGCACGCAAGCGGGTGGAGAAAGCGAATGTAGTGGTGGTGAATCACACACTTTTCTTTTCATTGTTAGATTCGGCTACAGACGATCGCGATGAGCGAGATATGGGCTACATTTTTCCGAACGATTTCGTAATCTTTGATGAGGCCCACACGCTGGAGGATGTCGCAGCTAGCCAGCTGGGGCTACGCTTGAGCCAGTCGGGACTCCGTTTTGATGTGTCTAGGCTGTACAATCCACGCAACAAGAAAGGACTGCTGAAGCAACTTCGCTGTGGCGAGGGAATTCAAGCGGCTGAAGAACTCCTTGAGCGCTCGCAAGATTTTTTCGATGAACTCCAAGAGAGTGTCCAGTTCGGCCAATACTCGAAGGAATCGAGAGTGCGTGAGGCTGATATTGTTGACAACACCCTGGCTGAACCACTGCGGAAGTTGTGGGATAAAGTCGAAGATGAAGCGGAGAAGTTAGAGAAAGAATCGTCAGCCCGCAAGGAGCTGATGGATGGAGCCCGCCGTCTGCGCGAGGTGCATGGAACTTTACGCCTTTTCCTCGATCAAACCGACGAGGAAAGCGTCTATTGGATCGAAAAATCTGGCCGCGATGGAGATGTGCTGAGCTTGCGATCAGCACCTATCAACGTTGCAGATAGGCTGCGCGAGCTGATGTTTGGCAAAGGACGGACTTGTATTTTAACCAGTGCCACTCTGAGTGCCGGTGAGGAAGATATGAGTTATTTTCGCCGCCGAGTGGGAGCCGAGCATGCCAAGGCTGTGCAGATCGGTAGTCCGTTTGATTACAAAAAACAAATGGAGATCTACGTGATGCAGGCAATGCCTGACCCTGGGACTCCCACCTACGAAGAAGCTTTGGTACACTGGATTGGGCGAGTTTTAAAATACACTGAGGGCAAGGCCTTCGTGTTGTTTACGAGCTACAAGGTGATGCGCAATGTGGCAGATGCCATGAAAGACTATTTTGAGGAAATGGACTGGCGTCTGTTAGTCCAAGGCGACGGAACCCCGCGGCACAAGATGGTGGAGATCTTCCGCGAAGATATCCACAGTGTGCTTTTTGGCACCGCTAGTTTTTGGGCAGGCGTCGATGTGCCGGGTGAGTCACTGAGCAATGTGATTGTCACCCGCTTGCCATTCTCGGTACCGGACCACCCAGTGGTGCAGTCAAAGATCGAATCGATCGAGGCTGAGGGTGGGAATCCGTTCATGGAATATTCCGTGCCTGAAGCGGTGATCAAACTACGTCAAGGCGTGGGCCGACTTATCCGCTCAGAAAAGGATAAAGGAATTGTCGTGATCCTCGACAACCGCGTGGTCACAAAGCGCTACGGAAAAACCTTCCTCCAGGCACTGCCAAACGCTCCGGTGAAGATCGTAAAGCAATAGGGAGTTAGGTGAAAATACTAAGAAGTATCGAGTTCTCTGCGTTGTATCAGCATGAGAATTCTAGTCAACTTGCTGCTTATTGTAATTTCGCCTCCAGTATTCTGTGAAGTTCTGGAGAAAGATGATTTAACTGAAGACTGGAGAGGTAAAGCTACAATCTGCCACGTCCATCAAGTCAAGCTGACGACGGTTAAAGCCCATATACAATGGGGATTTCCAGCAGAGGAGTCTTTAGATGACCCAAGAATGGAGAGGTATTATAAATTTCCCTATTCTAAAAATTACAGAGTCTTTGGTGGTTGCTGCATCACTGATAAATTAGCTAAATACGCATTGATTCATCATTGCTCAGAGTGCTCGAAGCAAGCAAACCAGTGGATAATAGAAAATGTGATAACTCCTAAGCATAAGCGTCCAATTTCTCCGAAAATGAATAGATATCACACAAGAATTCTGCGCGAATTACAAAAAACTACGAGATTCTAGACCAGTCTCCTACACGCTTAAAATCACAGCTAAAATGCGGGCCTGAGGCTAAAAAGGTCGCCATATTATAGACTTTATTCATGGTGTCATTACTGTATGAAATGAGTCTGTAATCCTTCCCTGAGTGAAAGAGGGCTTTCGTTTAGGTAATAAAAATTTCGCTCATAATCCATCGGCATATTACATGAAAAATCTCGGCCACAGTTTCTCGCTTGTTTGCAGTATATTCCTATTGTTCTGGACCCACACAAGGGCCCAGGAGCTCTACGTTTACGACTACCCATACCTCATGGAAGGGGCGTCAATGGACCATCGACTCTATGCTCTGGAGAAAATGGGGTTCAAAGGTGTTGTTGCGGTATTGCAAATAGTCCGGTGACAGCGAAAAAGTACTCGGATTACTTCCAGAAAAATAACAAGGATTTTAAATTTCTAGCAGCATACACGGCGGTCAAATCAGCGAAAGATGTGGCGAATTTGAAAAAGTCGCTGCCTTACTTGGGTAATACCAAGACGGTCTTATGGATAATTGTTAGGCAGAGTATGTCACAGAAAGAGATGGATTCATTTTTTAGGAATATGTCTGAAGATGGGCAGAAGCATGGCGTGCCGATTGTGATTTATCCGCATTATAGGACCGTGATAGAAACCACCGCGCATGCTCATAGAATCATGAAACGGGTAGATCACCCCAATCTGTCTATTTCTCTGCATCTATGCCACCTACTGCGCACGGGCAACGAGACAAAGATGGCGAAAATAGTTGAGGAAACCATTAGGGACGTGTCGCTGGTCTCTATTTCGGGTACGGATGATGTGATCAACTTTAACTCAAAAAAAGGCGATTGGTCT
>Ga0233410_10000096_pt1 | contig 29011 bp, 18 predicted proteins | sample Na_anoxic_1_MG_FD_179869 | JGI IMG/M metagenome (GOLD analysis project Ga0233410, IMG submission 179869) | Seawater microbial communities from Saanich Inlet, British Columbia, Canada - Na_anoxic_1_MG | ecosystem: Environmental > Aquatic > Marine > Inlet | place: Canada: British Columbia...
CCCCGATGGTCAGTATGCACAGAACGTGGTCGCTGCATTCAACCGCAAAAAGGACGACGTGATCCTGGATGCGCTAATCGGTGAAGCAACCGTCAACGGTACTTCCTACACTGGGGAATCTGATGCCTTGAACAGGTCGTTGTTGCACGCTTTTAGACGTGACACAGACCTTGCTTTCGGTGGTGCCGGAGGGCTTGCAGGAACCGCTAACAACACTGCCTCCGCAACATGGTCGGGTGACGGCAGTGGCGTTACTGGAATGATCGGAGCGGCTGGCCTCGGTGGATTACAGAACGTCGAAGTCATGTCACAAGAAGTACTTAGCGGAGCGGGCACCACCGCTCAGAAGAATGGGCTACATGTCAAAAAGTTGATTGTTGCACAGGAGTACTTGCAATCCATCGGCATGGCTGCTGGCACGAAAGTACATTGCGTGTTGCACCCAGAGCAAGTTGGACAACTGCTGTCAGAGTTGCAATACACGAGTGCGGACTACAACGCCTTGCGTCCATTGCAAGCAGGACAGCCCGTTGACTTCATGGGAATGTCTTTCCGTGTTTGCAACCAGATCGTTGAAGAGTCGGTTGTGGATGCGGTTGCTTCTACCTTAGTCACCTCGGCCACTGGCAAGTACGTGTACTGCTACACTGAGGACTGCGGTGTGTTCGGTATGACTGACAATGTGAATGTACGCTTCGATGAGATTCCAGAACGTGGATACTCCTTGCAGTGTTACCATAACTTCGGACTCGGGGGCGCACGTATGGACCCGAAGAAGATCGTCATCATTCCTTGCACTTGATCTGTTAGGGGAGGCCCGTGGCTGGAAAGACCAACTGGTTAAGTGACAAAACGCTGTCGCTTATGCGTGGTACTACAGTCACGGGCCACACCGAGACGTGGGTAAACTTGCTCAAGACTCTACCTACGGGCGATACTGCCGCTGGCATTGCTGTCGCTGAAGAGTGGCATGGTGGTGGCGGGGTTGTTGGTACTGGTGGGACGGGTCGAATACGTGTGTACCCTGCCCAGGCTTCCGGAACGCCTTGGTGGGGAGCCACGCAAACGTTCGGCGACCTACGATACATTGCTAACGCAGCAACTCTGTCGTGGACTACCGGGAACATTCTTAACGGGGCCGCTTGGGTCGATTTGACTGTGCGTGGAATAGCCATTTGGAACTCTGACAGGGATTTGAGTCCACCGGGTACAAACGACATGCTATACTGGGAGCGATTCGACGACAACAGGGTTATAGGTGTGGACGAAGAGTTCATACTGCCCCCAACTAGATTCAAAGTGAGGGAGGCCTAATGGCTGGCACAACCAATACAGGGGAAAGCGCATTCCTGAACTCCGTCTTACGGGGGCTTACAACTGGCACCCCACTAGTCAATGCGGGCACCTGTTTCATTACGCTACACAACGGGACAGGTGAACCTGGCGAAACCGCAGACTTCACCGACCATGTATCTACGACCGCCTCTAACTATGACCCTGTGTCGTGCACTTTCGGACTCACTGGTTCCAGTAACACCCCTGCTACCAGTGACAGTCTAACGAACTTTGGTGTTGTAGAGTTCACAGCCAACGCCACTGGAACCTGGGGCACGGTAAACGCCTATGGTGTCCACCTCAGCGACACCGCTGCAAACTGTTCCGCAGCCAATATGATTATCTCTGGTACATGGACAACGCCTGCTGTAGTTACTACTGGAGACACGGTACAGATTGCCGCTGGGGCGTTAATCATTACATGCGCTTAGGGGCTATAAATGGTAGCCCAGGCAGGTTCGTGGATACGAATGCCCACAGGCTTCGGGGGCACTCCTGGTCAAATCACTGGAGTCAGCGAGAACGCTGGGTATGTACTGTCCAGCACCTCCGAGCAAATAACCTTATGCACAGCAGCCAAGGACGAGGGCGATGTCTTCAAGGATGGAGACAAGCGTAACGGGTCGTGTAGGCTTCAATCACGTATACGTAGCAGTGGTGATGCGTGGCTCAATGTGGGCAAGACCACGACAATTGCTGGCCCATACCTAAAACCAAACACCATATGCACGAACAATACAGTTGTATCTAGTAGTATGGCGGTCACTACTGCCCCTACTAGCGGTATCCCATCTGGTTATATAGCCGCTGGTAGGCAGCATGAGGATGCTAACCGCCTCGACTTCGCTTTAGAATGTGACGAAGGGTGGGTTGAGGTCCACTTTGCTCTAGCCATGGGCACAGGCACCGCCGAAGACACCACCTACGAGTTCCGTGCCAAGTGGTTTAACGACACCGGTAGCGTATTCAATGCGGTTATCTCACCGACTCTTAGATCTGCGTCTTCCTCCTTTAGTAGTGACCATTATTTAGTAGATACAGCAACAGCGACAACGATCACGGCATCCGCACAGATATCGGCAGTCCAAGACCTAGACCTAGCGCACGAGCCTACGGCTGTTACGGTTACTTCGGTCGCACAGATATCTGCTGCACAGGAATGGTCTCTAGTTCAAGGCGAACAAACAGTACTGTCAATGACCTCCTCTGGGGGTATTACTGCTACGCAAACATTAGGGCTGGAATCCCCTGACAAAGAAGTGATGGTGACTTCTTCTGGGGGTATTACTGCTACGCAAGAACTCTCGTTAGCAAGCACCGATGGCACCGTTGCCATTACTCCAGTCGCAATCATCACGGCTACGCAAGAACTCTTGTTGTCCAACGGACCTCCTGATGTTGTTGTTACCGTTGCTGCACAAATATCTGCTGCACAGGAATGGTCTCTAGTTCAAGGCGAACAAATAGTATCGTCCACGACATCCTCAGGTGCCTTAACTGCTACTCAGACACTATCTTTAGCCAACGGACCTCCCGATGTAGCAATGACCAGCACGGGAGCATTGACCGTCACTCAAACACTACTGTTAGCCAACGGACCCCCCGCAACAGAAGTTACTTCGGTCGCACAAATATCTGCTGCACAGGTATGGTCTCTACTTCAAGGTGAGCAAATAGTACTGTCCACGACTTCTTCCGGGGTGCTGACGGCCACAGGTGACTTGCTTTTAGCCAGCGCACCTCCTGGCACAGCAATGACCACCTCTGGTGCGCTGCTTGCGACCCAGGTACTCTCGCTAGCCCATACGCCTCCTAAAGTAGTGATGACGAGTACGGGAGCATTGACTGCTACAGGCGACCTGCTGCTAGCCAACGAACCTCCCGCTGTGTCTGTGTCGCTTTCTGCACAGATGTCTTCTGTACAGGTACGGGGCTTATCTGATGACGGGCAAATAGTATCGTCAATGACCTCCTCTGGGGCGTTGACGGTTACAGGCGACCTGCTGCTAGCCAGCGCACCTCCTGAAACAGCAGTGACCACCTCTGGTGCAATGACCGCTACAAGCACACTACTACTGTCCGACACATTCAACCTTGGTCCGGTCGTAGGGGTGACTTCCTCTGGGGCAATATCTACTACAAGTGTGCTACTTTTAGCCAACACGCCTCCCGAAGTAGCAATGACCTCTTCCGGGGGTATCACCGCTGCCCAAGTACACTCGCTAGCGCATGCACCTCCCGATGTTGTTGTCCTAACGTCTACAGGGGTATTAGCAAGCACGAGCGACGCTTTATTAGCGGGCGGGTCCGCTGTAGTAATGACCTCCACGGGACAACTAACTGCAATCCAGGTACTCTCGCTAGAAGATGATACTTCTGATGTAGTGATGACAACTACAGGTGGGCTTACCGCTACGCAGGTGTGGGGGCTAGATAACAGTCCTGCGCCTGTGTCCGTTACCGTCTCCGGTGGTATAACGTCTGCGATAACCCTCAGTTTAGCCTCGTCAGCCTCCGAAGTGGTGGTCTCCCCAGGTGCGGCGGATATAACTTCCTCGGTTGTTGGCTATCTTCGGCAGTTAAGGGATGACGGTGCTGTTGTCTCCATTGCTCTGTCAACCGAACGTCCTCCTAAAATAACCTCGGTACAGACCTATAGCCTGACCGCCGCAGACGGTCTCGTGACACTCAAGACCAGCGCAGCCTCGCTTACTTCAGTGCGACATTGGTACCTGATTGACGATGCCGACCCTATACTGGTACAGCCACTAACGGGATTCCCCTATGGACCCTATATATCGGCGGCTACACACATATTATCTGTTACCATTACGGGTATCGGAGACCTCGACAGGTCCGTAGACCGTGGTGGTGTCCTGCATCAACGAAGAAACATGTTTTTGAAGAGGAGTGAGTATATGGCAGTCGAGGATATCTGGAACATTGGACTTACGCAACTAGGTGTTGGGCTAGTTACCGGGCAAACAGACGGTAGTGCTCAGGCCACCCTAATAGACAGGGTTTGGGACGACTTCAGGCAGCAGTTTATTAGCGATCACGCCTGGAATGGTTGCAAGACCACAGCCGTCCTCACTGCGCTGGAGGACTCAGACTTCCAGGACTCTACTAGGTGGCAAAACGTGTTCTCCCTGCCGTCTGACTACATACGGGCCTTAACCCTGAATGGTCATGCCAATCAGCCTAAGTCGTCAGAGGCGGTACAGTGGGAGATCGAGATAGTTTCCACTAAAACCACTGCGGTAAAGACTAGGTGCTTGGTAACCAATCAGGCCACGGCTAAACTTGAGTATGTATTTGACGTTGGGGACGCTTACATTCACCTGCTATCGCCAGCGATGCGGCATGCTGCTGGGTTGGGTCTTGCGGCCTTTGTCGGGGCCAACTTTGGCAAGAGTGCAAGTGAGATCCAGATCATAGAGCAGAAGTATCGAGAGGCGTTACTCAAGGCAAAGGGTATTGACGGTCAAGAGTCGTCTGGGAAGTACTTCGCTCCAACCGAGTTGGTTGACGTAAGGTACAGAGGAGGGTAGTTTGTGGTATCCACAGGTTAGTTTCCGAAACGGTGAGGTATCTCCAAGGCTCGATGGTTTGTCAAATCCAGAGGTCTATGATGCTTCATGCCGTAAGGTTGAGGGTGCCATTGTATCGTCTAGTGGAACCGTAGAAAAGCGTAGCGGGACTAGATTCGTTGACGACACAGCGTTTTCTACAAGCGTCAACTCAGCGATCTACACTTCTGACGCTTGTAAGTTGATCCCAATGGTGCATGGGTCGGACATTTACGTGCTTGTGTTTGAGGTCATGTCGGATTCCACTGGTGATGAGGACTCCTGGGGTGTTATCAGGGCTGTGGTCAACGACACGTTCATAACTTCCGTTAATGAGGCTAGCCCGAGTTCTGTTGGGTGGACTACGGGCTACAACCTGCCATTCAGGTCCATAACGGCTGGAACTGACGAGTGGAACTATTGGCCTCCAGGCACTGTAACAACATCCGCTGGCTCAACCAATGGATATACAGGGTTGTTCGGACAGCACAACTTTACTGCTACCCAACTCCCTGATCTTCAGTACTTCCAGCACGAAGAGGTTTTGGTTGTACTGCACCCAGATGCAGCACCGATCCAGGTATACATTACAACTGACTCTGCTGGCGTAGTCAAACTAAGTACACGTCCATACCTATGCAAGGGCAGGTCTCCTGGGGTGAAGCGTTCTGGCGAACGGTTCTCAATGGTCGTGACGGGTCAAACTGATTCAGCAGGTACATGGTTTGGCGACGAAGTCGCATGGGATGTGGAGACTACAAGGGACTGGTTCGACGAGTCCGATATGTTTGCCATATACCGGGTCGGGCACGCACGGATGAAGAACCCCGCACCCCACCCCCCCACTGGCGCAGGTGACACAAAGCCCCCCAACATAGACTACAACGATTGGGGCGAAGACCTACGTGGCTTGTATGCAATGGTTACACGGATACACAGTTCAAAGAAGGTCGAGATGAAGACCGTCACCACACTCCCGTGGTATGCCGATGCGTTATGGGATTTTGAAGGTCTTACTGACGACCCGCTAGATTGGGATGGTCCGTGGGTGGCCGAACCTACCGCAGATGGCAGCATCTTTTATCAGCATACTGACCAACCAGAACCAGGCGACATGGCAGCCCCAGGGGGTGCTGGCTATGCTCCAGTTGCCACGTCCATGCTTAACAGTGCTTCCTACAAACAAAACCCGACACAGGTATTGCTACGATCCGTCGCACTAAGCGGAACTGCCGCAGACAGGGTAACTAACCTTAACCAACTCGTGGGATGCGTGGTAACAAAGAGAGTAATAGACAATGGGACGGCAACCAAGACAGCGGCACTGGCTATGGTTGCTATGACTGGCACGGAAACTGGTGCAAATCCTCAAGGCACTGTGTCTACCTCTGGGGATGGAGATCCCATTGCTATCGCCTACATAATGGCTGGGACGACCGCTCACCCCGGAACCGTCGATTACGCCACGTGGCAAACAGACACTCCCGCTCAAGATATAGATGGGCAAGTGATATACCGTCTACGGGATAAGCGTACAAAAGCGTTACTGCCAACGATAACCATGGCTGCCAAGTGGAACACTTGGTCAGATACCACAACTGTCGGGGCCACCCCAATAGAGCCTGGGCTGTATAAAAAGATACAGGCGGGCGACGAGGTGTTTCTTTATGTGGGCAACGTGCCTGATACCGACATATTCAAGCACATTCCAGAAAACCATGACGCAGCCTTTGACACCACTACGCATGGGGACGTGGCAGACCCTACAGTAGCGGGTACTGTGGTGGACATTGGTGGAGTTGTCCACATCAACGGTGGATCGTTCGCTCTGAAGGAAAAGAAACTAAACTGCTACGTAGCACACTGTATAGTTGCCCCTATACACCAGTCGATCACCTCGAAGTTTGAACTGGGGTGGTCTACTGCTGTTGGGTTCCCCAGTTGTGGCGTAAGTCACCAGGGGCGGGTACTGCTTTCGGGCTTCACCAAGGAGAAACGTGTTATCGTCGGAAGTGTGGCTGACGACCCCACCAACTTTGTACTTGGAGGGGACGCTTCTGACGGAATGCACTTCATTGTGAATGACCTTCGTGGCAGTCAGGTGCAATGGTTGGCTAGCGGGAAGGATCTGATAATCGGGACAGACTCCGCAGAGTTCTCAATCACTGGTTCCCCCCTATCACCACTCAGTATTGGCGTTGATAGGCAATCGGCGTATGGTTCGGCAGGGGTCAGGCCAGTAATCGTCGGCAACCTACTATTGTACACCCAAAAGGACCGAAAAACAATACGAGCAATGCAGTTCAACTTTGCTAATCAGAGGTATGTCAGTAAAAACATAACCTTGGGCCATGAACACCTATTTAACGCCGGGACTATTACGGACATGATCGTGTGGGAGGGAGAAGAAGACCCTGTTATCATGGTCAGGCTGTCTGATGGGGAGGTTTTGGCATGCCGAGTAAATGAGACTGCCGGGTTCTTTGGGTGGTCAAGAATGAAGTTGCCGCCATGCTCCGCTATATGCCCCTCAAGAACTCAGGCAAAGTTAAAGGACGACTTTTATGTATCGCTTGAGGACACTGGTAAGTACCGTTTGGCTAGATATGAGGATAGCCTCTTCATGGACGAGGTGCTTACCCCCAACACCACCACATATGCCGATCCTAACCTGACAATAACACTGCCAACTGACTCCCACCTGAATGGCACCACGGTGTCTGTTATACTAGATGGCCTATATCGTGGTGAGTTCGCTTGTAGTGCGGGTGGGGTTATCGTGGTGGGGACTGAGTCTGCGATAACTGCCGCAGCGAACGTACTGGTGGGTAAGAAGATCAGCATGGTTATCCAGCCAAGGGTTCCTGAGTCAGCGGGCACCCCAAGGAGTCCCAGCACCCTCGGTAGGAACAAGAACATATCCTCAGTTATAGTCAATCTTAACAACTCACGTGGTGTAAAGGTGAATGGGTACGAAGCCGACATGGAGTTCAAGACCGTTTCCGACATTCCTATACCCACTGCCGTACAAGGGTGGTTTGAGGTGCCTGTTGCTGGATTGTACGGGACACAGCCTATAGTGGAGTTGTCCTCGGATCGACCGTATGGTGCGGAAATCGTTGGGGTTAGCATAGATATGAGTGTGGAGGGATAATGTCAGAAGAATGGGAAGGTGCTATAGACACGGGCATGAGTGCGGCTTCGCTGGGGGCCACGCTATCAATGTCATGGATGGGGCCAGCGGGGATTTTAGCGGGATTCGCTCTGGGCCATAGGGCTAAGAAGAAGCGCAAAGAGAAGGAAGCGGAGGAGCGTAAGCAGAAGGCAAACACCATGCTCTCCGCTGCCTACGAGCGTGGACGTGTCACACGAAAAAAGGCTGCCAATGACCGCTCGAAGTACGCAGGTGCTGGCGTGTCTACCCGTTCAGGTTCTGCTGCCTCAGGTGAGGGTGGGACCGTTAGGGAAGGCATCTATCAAAGTACTGCCATGCTTGCGGGCTTGCCGAAGGGGCACAAGATGAGGAACCCAGCGATGTTCGGGAGGGCTTAATGGTACAGGTCAACCTAACCGGGCCTAACTACCAAGAGGCTGTGGAAACCCAGGACGAGTCCCTTATAAGGGACAAACACCAAGAGTACCAGAGTGCACTCAACTCCATAAGCACCCTGAACACTCTAGTCAAGGGTGGTGGGGAGATTCTGGACAAGTTATCGTCCGACCACTTTAACAAAGCACTGCAAGGTGAGGCGGGTGAGTTCCTTCAAGAGGCTGCTGTATTCGAGCAGGGGCAGAGTGCTTCAGAGTTGGGCGAACTGGACCCTACTGGGGAACCAATGCCACCTAACATGGACGAAGCGAAAAAGAAGTTCGACGAGAAGTTTGAAGACCTAGTCAAGGCGGCACCTTGGGCGTATAGAGGAGCACTGCGAGGCAAGAAGGGAGAACTAAGAGGGAAGTACCTGGATGCGGTAGAGGATATCGCCATAGATGAGCGGGACGTTGCCCTTTCACAAATGAGATCAGACACAGGGACAACAGAGGATACAGCAAGGCTTGTTTCGTGGAAGCGTGGGATCAGGGATATCCGCCTCCGGTATAACGCAGTACAGGAAGCGTCTCTTGAGTACGGTACCGCACTGATTAATGAAGAAGTTGATCCTTACGTTGCACACGGCAGGCTTGATGAGTTCATCGGCAAGGCTAACCTTGTGGCGAACGGAGGCACGGACGACGTTGGAGTTCACGACTTGACCGCTGCCACCGAAAAGGACTTGCGTGCTTATGCTTTTGCTAGGGCTGAAGGGCAGGCATTGTCCCCCAACGGGCCGGGCACACATGCAGTAGGCGTGCTGCTTCGTAAGGCTGATGATGCGGAAAAGAGCATTCGTGCGGTCAATGCTTTCATACCACGCCTAGACCCAACGGACACTAAGGCGATCAGGTTTATCAACGTTGCTAAGTCAGCCGAGCGTATACACAACACCAGTGTCGGGGGACTCGTAACCAGTGGAGACATCTCGACTGTATTGAATAGCCTTACCGATCACGTCGATATGGTTATACGAAGCGGGGATCAAAGATCGCTTGACCTGTTGTTGTCTACCGTGTTCCGTGATTCGACCAATATCAATGTGAACGAATCTTTTGGCTCAACGCTCGTTGATCTACAACTGGGTTATGAACGTGAGGTAGCCCTACTACCGGAGGGTGACACCAGGACAGCAATACAATCCATGCTGAATAGCATTAAGAGCCTAAGGGGCAGGATCATAGTTCCGGCCACTTCCGGCAAGGGGGGCGGGGCAGCGTCCACTCGTACCGTCCCTAGTGAAGAGCAAATCGTGGCGGCTGGCGGTATCAAGGAGTACCTCAACGGCAAAGAACTACCCAGCGTAACTGAGTACCCCAACCTGTGGTCGAGCCTCACCGAGAAAACCACCTCCAATCAACGTAGGTTTCTTGGTGCTGTGTATAGTCACCTAACCTCCATGAAAGGTGGGGACACGCAGGAGAACTTCATGGACTTGATGGCAAACATCAACGACGCACTGGGGGCACCGAATTCCATAATGATGTTTGAGAACGGTAACCTGCGTGTGCTGACACCACTTGAGAACGGTGCTTACCGTGACTACTTTAGCACCCTACAGTTTGAACTGATTGAAGGCACAGACGGTAGACCCGACAGCCTTGTGCTACTACGTGGACCAGTGATTAAAGAGGAGAAGCGGGCTGCTGGAACCATTGGTGCTAACCCCGCTGGTGCAGGTACCGATACTAATGGTCAACCAAAGCCTGACATGGCGCAAGTTGGTGCCCCCGTTGAACAGGTGATAGAAAAGGCAGTTGAGGCAATGGGGACTGTCCCGAATCCTGAACGTGCCAGTGCTGTAGACAACATAAATAGAGGCTTGATAGACCTTGCCGTGGAGGCTATGGAAGAGGATCGGCGGGCATCAGAAGGAGTCGAGCCCGTTCCTGTGGGCACGACTGTCCTCGCTACACTCACACTGGGACGCTTACTTGGTAAGGCCGGAGGAGATGGAAGGGCTTTACGACTGTTAGAAACTATGGTTTCGCAGGATCGTGGTGGTCTTGTGAAGTCGGGGTTGAGCATACTTGAAAAGATGACTAGAAACCCTGATCCCGCAGCAATAAAGGAGTTCCTGACAAACACTCCGCTAGGTAAGAAGGTCGCAGCGAACCTTGGAGAAGCGGCGTTAGAAACCCTGGATTTCCAAGGCGGGGCAGAGAAGGTAAGGAAGGCCATAAAGAAGGAGATGTGGAAGTCCATAAGGGGCGGATTAAAGTGGGGTAGACCCATTACTACTGGTCCGTTTAAGGTTCTTTGGTCTATGGCAAAAGGGACATATGGAAATGTGCTCGACCCAGTAGGACGTGGTGTCGGTAGTAAGATCGCTAAATCGGCTGTTGGAAAATGGGTCGGCTCCGAGTTTATGAAACACCTCAGAAATCCCATGACAATCGTAAAGGGGATGTGGCGGCTGGTTAGTCTGCCGTGGCTCGCTGCGGAGCAAGTCACACTTCAAGCAGCGTACTCAGCGGAGCGGGGGGTTCATTCGTTTGATGAACGTGAGGAAGAACAAAGAGAGATCATTGATAAGCGTGGGGTAGACCCGTCAGGTCGTAGCGACTTAGACGTATTGGCATCTATAATGTATGAGGCTGGTGCAACGGCCCCTGGAACCTTCGGCCTCTCTACAGACAGGCTTATCACCGATAGTGGGCCTTATGCCCCTCAAGGGTTTGATGAATACATGGCTTCTTATGCATACGGGATTGCGAACTTCGTTACTACCGGAGAGTACAACCCACGTGCAGCAGCCCTGGGCAGGGCGGGAGCGACTTCTGCTGTTGTAAAGTCAGGGTCATACACGGAAGTATCGGATCGACTGTTTGAAGAGTTGTACCCAATCAAGACAAATGCTTATCGCACGAGGGCGGAAGGTTTCAACACAGACGTTGAGGAGATGCAGGGGTTAGCCGCCAACTTGGGCATGTTGCTGCCGTATCACCCTGGCGAACCAGACCATACAGAGCCTCCTGAATCTTACCCGGAGCCAAGCGGCACCCGCCTGTTAGGAACCAACAAAAGGTGGAACGAAGATAACACATACATTGTCTTTGATAGGGCAGGTGACCGTGAGCGTTTCGGGGACAAACTATTTGAGTACGTCACCGAGAATCCGGGAGACCATGAGGCGGCCACCCTAGCCAAGGAGCACTTCTCAATCGGCGGCTGGACCCAGCAGCACGTACTCGCATTTGTGGACATGCTGCCCCAAGGAGGGGTGCCCCTGCACGAGATCTTTAGTGACGAAAACCTTACAGATTTGGGCAAGGCCGCTTTAGAAGCACAACTTGGCGCATCGCCCGACTTCAAGACGGTAGCAGTGATGCTTGAGAGTCTATTCGCTGAAGAGAAGTGGGATGAGTTGGGTGATTTCCTGGAGCCCATCGTGTCGAATCCAAAATCGCACACGTATTTCAAAAGTCTACTTCCGCCAATGCCAGAGAACTCCGCAATGATCCGCATTGAAGGTCTTAGCCTGAACGCTAACCAGGAGTTGTCATGGAAGATGGTTCCGAATGAGCAGACGTACCACTTCCTTGTTTGGCGTACACTGAAGGAGAGGATGCTAGAGACCGCCGGGGTAGACCCAGTCCCACTCGACGACGTAGAACGTGCGGCTGCTATGTCTTCCGATTGGATAGAGTACCAAGAGAATGCGTTAACTGACGAACACATGCGTGGTTGGCTAGACCCTGGAGAGTGGGACGAAATGGCGCAAGATGTGGCTACCACTATTGAGGCAAGGTATGGTGCCAACTTCGATAACCTTAACTCCGCAGACGGAAGGTCTCCAGGTCAAGTTGTCCGTGACTCAACAGATCGCTTGAAGGTATCAGCAAGACTTAATGCCAAGCAAGACGAGTTGGCTAGTTCTTGGGAGCGGTCAAGTGGGGAGGCAGGACACTATGGGGACTGGGTTACGAACGCACTCAAGGGGTCGCATGAAAATGCCACACTCCACCCCAGCCAACGTGGTAGGGCATCAAAACTGGAGGTCAAGCGCACGATAGAACGGCTTGATGACATCATATTGGGCATGGAAGCGGCTGCTAAAATGACGGAGGCAGATCGGGCAGGTACACCTGGGTTGAAGGATGTGAGTTTCAAGTGGCACGAAACACCCCTTGATTACACAGGGCATGGAGGCTTACCGATTCGTGAAGCCTTCGTCACACAAGATACGCAAAGGGCTGCTCAAGGACAAGGCCACTTACGCTTCAGTGCTATGGTTAAAAACGAAGACGGTAGTGCTACTAGGAAGTTCATCTCGATAATCAAACTAAAGAGGGGGGTGGAAATCTTGCGTAGGCACCAGAGGTTAACCTATCTAATAGAAGACCTAGACTCGTTGAATGCCGAGGCGGGGGCAAAGTGATTACCCAGGACGCAAACGGGGAACCATACGAGCCTTTCGGGTTCACTCCAAGGCAGAGGTTCGAGTGGAATAACGGGGTTGACCTCCATGGGCAGGACGCAATGATGCGTACTCTCCCTAGTAGGGGCGACAACACCGCTGGGTTCATGGAGTCGTGGTGGGCCTATGCAGCAACAGACCTTTGGATGGCTGACCTGCTCACGGACACACTATCAGGTAACGCTAGTTCTATACCCTATGGGACGAACCCTACGTTAAAGGGTCTTGGTAAGATTGCAACCTCTCTCTTCACCTTACCAATAGCAGCACTTGATCCGTTCCACACTCAAGAACAGTACAAGAAGACCGTTGACGATGCGTACTACAGCGCAGTCTATACCGTCACTAAACTCTTCGGTGACACTCCGGTGAAGCCTATGTCTATGGAGGAAGCCTTCCTCACGATACCCGATGAGTTGAAGGACCACCCCGATACGATTTCCATTCTACGCCTTGCCGATCAGGTTGGTAGGCTAGAGTCGGCGGGCCACCGTAAAGCCATGGTCGCCTCATGGCTGAGTGAGGCACAGAACAGGTCTATACTAGAAAGAACACCGTGGTACAACGCACTGCTCGTAGGGCTGCTGAGTCTACCAGTAGATCTATCTGCCTGGGCCGACCTATTCCTTACTAATAAGTTAATGAAGGCTGGCATAATCACACGAGAAGTGGTAGGCAGTGCCACTAAACATTACGGCAAAACTGTAGTCGCTGGCATGGCTACTGGTGCCGTGTCTGGTACAGCCCGGGAGTACCTGCTCTGGCAAGGACAGGAGTTGCGTACCGTAGAGATGGCTGTGCAGGCTGTAGCAGTAGAGACGGTTCTCGGTGGCTTCATAGGTGCTGGAATGGAGTTCATGGGGCACGCTTGGACTAGGTCCGCTGCACGTAGGGCTTCCAGTGAGTCAACTGGTGGTGCCATAGATCCACAACTGCCAGTACCTACGGTAGAAGACCTTCGGTTGGTGACTCCCTTGTCAAGGTCAAGCATAGAGGTTGGGTTCATAGATAACGCTTACGCAGAGCATGGTGTCGGTGACCTTGGCGGTAACACGTGGATAAAGGACGAGTACCGAAAACAACTATCCAAGCACAAGCGGGACTCATTAGAGACCAGAAGGCGACTAAGGAATGACGAGCCTGAACCGTCCGTCACTGACGAGGGGGACAGGCTATGGGGTGAAGACCCTCCCGAGCAAGCAACTCCAACCAGGCCCGAGCCGATCCCTCTTGAGCAAGCCTGGGAATGGACCACGCTGACTGTTGAGGAGTGGGCGATATGGGATGCCAAGGTAAGGAACATGATTGCTAGGCACACACTTGACGGAGTCAACTTTGCTCGACCCTTCCTGCAAGAGGGCAACCAACCAGGGCTACCCGGTATGTCAGACCCCACCATTGAGGCAGACGCTGCCATTAGGTTGGCAGAGGTTGAGGTCTTCCAGGGCATACATGCAGCCGAGAACTCTATCATGCTCAAGAAGTTGGAGCAAGTTGAGGGTATGGCTGCTCAACATATTGCCAACGGGCTAACCTTGGAGTCAATGACTGCTGCATGGGAGGCCGCAGGCGGTTCCCTAGATCCTGACGATCCTTCGACGGAAGCACTGCGTAGGTTGTTGGACAACTACACCCTGGAGAGAACTGCTGTCGTCTTGAATGCGGGCGAGGTAGAGATGGGTGACCTTCTGTCTGTGCGTGGCAGGTCAAGTTCAGGCAGGGAGACGTTGGTTGCTGACCCAGTGACATCATCAGACGAGCCACTTACGCCAGCGGAACTCGACGAATACTTCAGAACAGAACTAGGATCAGACTCCCAAGAGTACGAGATACTAGAGCCGTACCTTGAGCACGTCATGGACAGCGGGGATAAGGTATCGGTAAGGGACGTGGCTATACTGTTCAGTGATGCAAACGGTGGTAGCCCGCTCAAGATTAACGCCGCAGTTGAGCACTGGAGGGAGGGTGCTGACTGGATACCTATTGGGACAGAGAGTGGTAAAAAGATAACCGTAACAATCGAGCCAAACCTTGACCACCCATTGTTTGAAACAGACTTACTCGTTAGCCCACTAGACAGGTACAAGGGTACGTCTACGGTCGAGTACACGTTCTCAATGCAAAAGAAGCCCGGCGCAGGTGGTGCTACCGACCGGGTTATCCTACTGGAAGACGTTAAGTACCATGACTCTGGTGCTCGTAAGCAGTTTGATGCGGATCAGTCCACCAGGGCAGTACGGTCGGGGGTGCGGCTAGCCCCGGATAGGCGAAGGTACGAAGAGCCTAATGCCCGGAGACAACGAGACAAGATCTCAATGCGGAAGGCACTGGGCGAGTACGCAGCGAGTACTGATGTTGGTGACTGGAAAGTTGTAAGGCTTGCTAACTTAGTATCTGGCAGGTACCCACAACACGCAGCGGGCGAATACGACCCCCACCACATGTGGGCCAAAGAGTTCCGGTACCGCAGGTTGCGCCCCGACGAAGGAACAACTATAGACCTGAAAGAAGCGAGCAACTGGGACACTGGTGGCGGGCTGCGGTTCTCCGATATCCATAGTAAGTATACCGACCATGTTCCACGTGATGCTAGGCTTGTGGTCGAGGCGAAGGTTCACAACAATAAGGGTAACGAGGCGTTCTTTGGCGACACACCCAACGAGAGGGTTGTTATATACCTCGACGAGGACGGGTATGTAGTAGGGTTCATTGACGGTAAGGGGAAGGCTAGGGTTGAGCACCTGGGCAAGCACCACCAAGAGGTGATAACAGATGCTAATGGAGCCGACCCAGGGTCGCATTCATCCAGCGAAATAGACAGCATGCTAGGTGACCACATACTGCCAGACGCTGCCGAGGTCGCCAACATAGTAGAGGCTCTGTCACAGGGCAGGGTGCAGCCAAGGGTGATTCTGAAACCAAGGAAAGTTAAACGTTTCGCTACCGGGAAGACGCATACGGGGGCAGAGCGCACAGTAGCAGTGCTTGACCAAGAGCACCTAGACGATGTCATGGACCCAGTGGCACTTGACGCTGACATGGTTGCCGCTAACCCCTTAAAAATAGAAACCCGTGACGGTGACGTTGACATAGGGCACAAAGACAACGTTGCGTTCGAGGCGTTCCATAGACTGCAAGCACGTATCCACTTACTGCTTGGGCTACACACAGGAGGACGCACCACAGAGTTAAGGGCACTAACGTGGGACGATCTGGAAGTTGTTACCAACGCTGAAAACGAACTAGTATCTGCTACCCTACGCCTTCCTGACATGAAGGGCAAGGAAGTCCCGGCACGCATGAAGCGTGTTTATAGGTTCTCTGGTGAAAACCTAGCCTTCATCAAAAAACTGCTGGAGTTCAAGGAGTTAGAGAGCGACCGGATAGACTACTTCGCAGGCAAGGTAGGCGAGAACGGAGAAGTCCCGCAGGGCGGAAAGTACTACCACTTAGCCAAGGAGATCAAGGACCAGGGCCACAGTGTAACCAGGATAGGCGACGGGGACACACCAATCATACGCTCATACACGGGGACGAAGAAGGGTGGCGTACTCCAGCATGGGTACGACCTGATTAATGCTGACCTAAGAGAGAGTCCAGGGTCACGCAGCGTCCCTGTCCCACTGGCTACATCGTGGAAAATGCAGAAGCAAGCGATGGCTGATCTGTTGAGCGAAACTTCAACTAGGGATAGATCGGGTAGAGGTGTTAGATGGACAAGGTGGAATAAAACTGTCAAGGGGTCAAGTAATGAGCCTATAGACATCACACGTAGAACCATACTGAACCTAGCCCGCAACTCCCTAGACATTGACTCATCAGGAAGGCAGTACTACGAGACTGTGGTACGTGCTATCACGGGTCATGCGGAACCTCCGAAGCGGGTCGAAGGGGCGGACAGTACCTTCACCCAATCCTACCAGCAGGAATACGAGAATAAGGTGAAGGTCCGGCGTGAGAAAGAGTACAAGCATACACCCGCCGTAGTTCAACAAGTGCACGAGGACTTGGGCCGACTTCCTAGTCCTGAATACTCCAACTCTTTTGAGTCCGGTGCCATAGGGGTGCTGTCGTCTAAAGGGGCTGGCCCTGGGTATGACCTTGACGCACTTCGGGACATGGCTGTAGACGAACTGAATGAAGTACGTGACTCCATGGGTGATGACACAAAAAAGCAGGAACTGTTCCGCAAGTTACTCGATGTCAACATACGTATACGATTGGAGAGTATGCGTCCGGGGGATGTCCGAGACCTGCGCTGGGGTGACGTAGAACTGGACGCAAGTGGTCGTGCCGATGTCAAGATAACCTACGTCACAAGCAAGACAGAAAGGGGACGCAAGGGCGGCAAGAGGCCCAAGACTGAGTACAGAAAGAGGGACGCAGTCTTGCGAGACTTGTTGGTGGAAGCCCGCACTCTAGATCGAAAGAAGGACGGATTCAATGAAGCAAGCCCCGTACTAGGGCAACTGAGGTCAACTAGAAAACTAAGCAAATACACCGCCCTTCTTGGCGAAGGCGCATGGCTTAACGGACTCGACGATAACGTGCACATGGAGGCTGCTTTACATAGGGGGCTGGTGTCTAGCATGCCCTCTGACGTGCAGTGGTCAGTAAAGAGAACCAATGCTACCGGGGCCGATTCATACGTGTGGGTAGACAACTCAAATGCAACACTGGCTGATACGTCGCAGTGGCGGGACCACGCTGACCAAACCGCTCGCAAGCACTACACCTCAGACGAGACACTATGGGCCAAGGTGCCCCTACCTCCCAGGAGGGACGGCAAAAAGAACTACAGGTCAACGACACAAGTCATGCGGGAGGTGCGTGCGTTACACCAGACTTTATGGGAACTGTTGGAAGAAAGAGGCGTGCAACTACCTTCAATAGAAGACTACCTAGACCTAACGCTTGACGCTAGCATGCTAAGTAAAATGCTAGACAACCCCGTGCTTCGTAATAGGTACGACCGAGGTTCATGGGAGCCTGAAGGGGTGCCGCTGGTCACGAATCCTTCCAGGCCGGGATACGACTCAGCAAGAATCGGTGCTGTAATGACCGAGGTGAGGCGAGACATAAAAGGCATGCACCACATACGGACCATGGACGATCTGGTGAACAGGACAAAGACAGTCTACTCAAAGAGGAAGGGTGTTGAAGTACCAAGGGTCACCCCGAAGGTGCACTATACGAATATCGCAAGGCGCATGGATACTCTAGCGGGATACTCTAGCGAGTTAGCAGCCGAACAAAAGGCACGCTACACCGCATGGCATGAAGCCGCACAACTGCGGGAGGGGGTGGTCGAATCTAGCGTCACTGGGCCAAGAGATCTAAGGAAAGCAAGGCATATAGGTGATCCCGAAACCCGGTACGAAACGACACGAACTGTTGATTCCCTGGAGTACCCACTTGCCGATCCTCATAACAAGATCCTCATTGCCGAAGAGCAGTCGGTGTCAGTAGAAAGGTTCAAAGATGGCGGTCTCGTTTCTACCGGGTTGAAGGCTCGGTCGTTCACGCAAGGCCCGTCATACAGGACGCAACTCATTGATCGCAAGGACGACCTCTTCTCCACACGTGACGGTGAAGTCCGTGCGTTGTTCAGGTTCAACGAGACACTAGGCAACATCATAATCGCCATGAAGAACCCTAACGCCAAGGACGCACTGGAGGAGGTGTTCCACCATATTGACGTAACCCTTCTCAAGAAGACAGTCCCATTGGAAATGCGTGGCGGGGTCACTGACGAAATGATTGACGCACTCGACCAGTTCGCTGGCAACAGAACCTCCGTTGAGGGGCGTGAACGCTTGGCTAAGGCGTTTATAGACTTCGCCAACAATAACCGTGCGCCTGACGAAATGGTGTACACCGTCTTCGAGAGGGTCATGCGGTTCCTTCGTAGGTTGTTCAGGGTTGTAGAGACACACCCAGGTAGAGACATGGAGGGAGTGATGACACCTGAGGTACGGGCTGCGTTCAGTCAGATACTACAGCGCAGACGACTCACCTCTCCCGCCGAGATACAACTGAGGAATGCTATAGCCAGCAGGGTCGTGGACCCTAACGATCCAACTCAATGCGCCAACGCCTTGCTGCTAATAAACCGTAATGCTCAATCGCAACGACAGTTATTGGACGACCACTCAGCGGCTGGTATCTTACTGCACGTGAGGAGCAGGAGTTACTCGACCTCGTATTGACAGGTGCGACTCCAGAGATGATAGAACTGTTTGGTGCTAGGGTTGGGACTATCGCAGGCAAGTTGGTTAGGAGCATGATGTTCCTCACACCGGGGTCACGCCTGCTTGCTTCGGAGAACGCCTCGGCCCAGAACGCCGCACTCCTGCTTACCAACACCGGGATAATCCTGGATGGTAACGGCGTTCGTACTGGTAGTTCTCTCGACAGGATGCATACGGGATTGACGAACGACTCCCTAGAAGTCTCGATGAGGTACCAAGACCTAGCGACTAAGAACATAAGCGAGGGAGGCATCTTAACCGTGGCTGAGTTCGATAGGTTGCTTGTCATAGCCGAGCAGTTCCTGGCACCAGACGAAGCCATACCTAAAGACTTCCACCTAATGACACCTGAACTGGGGGTGCGAGGAGAGGACGGGTTTGTAGAGAGCAGGCGTATAGAGACATTCACAGGAGACGAACTGTCCGACGCAGACTTGGTTAACCTGGAGGAAGCCCGAGCGGTACACAGAGAGGCACTTAATCAGCAGGACGTGTTCCTCGACACCACTGGGGTGCGCTTGCTATCTGAGGTAGAAGACATTCGTAAGTTCTACCGGGAAGTGTATGGCGAAAGCGTGTTCCACCGTGTCTTTGACACAGGGCTTATAGTAGAAAACTACAACGAGGTTGTGGATGCTGTCATGCATGGTTGGAAGGAATACCACGATCACATGGTAGGCAAAGGTTGGGAAGAAGGACAGCCCCCTAACGTGGACACGCCTGAAGGCATCAAACTACAACGCATAGAAGAGGCGATCACGGAGACCGAAGCCGACCTTAGCAGGTTGCATGAACCTGGGCGTAACACTACAAAGGCTAATGACCGGGAGTACCGTAAGACAGCGGCAAAGTTAAATCGGCTGGCAACCAAAGACAAACCCCGTCAAGTGGCCGAGATGAAGGCATTGGAACCCGACAGGGACAAGGCAATGGGCATTGTGTCGCAGTGGGGTAGAGCACCCTTGAGTATCGTAGACCAGTCATGGCTAGGCGTATCAACTGCGCCAACCAGCACGGTTGCGGATCAAACGAGGTCTATCCTTATATCGGACAAGTGGTTGATGCCGTACCTCAAGCACTCTGGTAGCGAGCAAGCGGTACAGTTCGGCAAGCGACAAGGCATACAGGGTCTGAGTGTCAGTAAGTTGGGGAGGTCAGACCAGAAGAAGTTCATCAACAACACGAAGAGGCTGTTGGCTGAGGCTAAAGAGATCGAAGAGAAGATGCAGGGCATAGAGGCGCAGCACCGAGATCCCGCTGCTACAGACACAATAGAGATAGCAATCCCTGAACTGAATGAACTAAAGTCCAAGTTGGAGGACATCAGTGACGAGATAACCGTGACCACAGACATCCAAATGATTGTGACTGACGCACACCTGATGCCAACACAGGGCGAGGGCGACTTAACGCCCGAGGCTCTAGTCAGTTTCGTAAACGAAATAGAGGAGTTGGGTCGTGTCCGTAGGGACATGATAAAGGAATACCGTAGCATAAACCGTGAGTTGAATAAGGATGACGCTGGATTAAACGGCCTGAATGCTTTAACAGCCGAAGAGATAGATGCCAAGAAAGTACTCTTAGGTGAACTTCGTGATGCTATAAAGGCCAACGCCGACTCGATCAATGAGAAGTCAGCGGGGATAGGGAAGAGGGGCGGCAACTTAGGCGAGTTCCATGTGTCTGAGCGTGTGCGTGGTGCTGCTAGGCCTGACGCTGAAGGCACTCCGTCAGTTCAACGGGACACAACGCAAGGAACCGACCGGGGATTCTCACCTGCTACACGACTGATAAGTGAGTTCGAGGGATACGAAGACCTTGGTTCCGGGGCTGTACGGGTACACGAAGAGATACACACGTCAGTTGCGAGGTCTGCTGCCATTAGAAAGAAGGGTGGCAGGGAGATCAGCAACACTGTCCAAGTGATTAACTCCCTTGAACACTTGGCTGCTGGCATTCACCGTGACACAGGTTCCAGGTACCGTATCGGGGACGGAACAGAACTGTCGGCCAAGGGGCTAAGGGAGCAGGCCCACTTAGACTCTAGTTTGCGTGTCATACACGACAGGCTACACGGCAACCACAACAAGGTCTCCAAGCACTCCCCTCCATGGTTACGCTACACGCTCAAGAACGTGCGTAACTTGGTGTACTCAATGAGCATGGGTGCTGTAGTAAGGTCGAGCGTACCAGACATGGCTTCAACTGCGGCAGTGCAAGGGTTCGGGCCTAGTCTCGTGGCCTTCTCGAAGGTAGCCAAGAGGCACATGACTAGCATGTTGTCTAGGGGGGCTGACGACCCTGAAGCCAGGGGCTTCGATAGGACAATGTACGCCATGGAGGCCACGCTAGGGAACTACAGGCAGACAGCACTTAACGCAATCGAGACTCACAGACCACTGCATAGTATCGGTGCCGTTGGTAAGTCACCGGGAGAGCGAGTAACTGATGCAACGGCTGCTTTAGCACGGACCACCTCTACCTTCTCAGGTATCACCCGTTGGAATGGGTTCTGGAAGGAGGTCAACACACTAGCAGCCATGGATCACATGATAAGAATGGGTAAAGACCTACGGGATGGCAAGACTCCTAGTGATTGGGACTTGCGATACGTGGCTAGGGCAGGCCTAACAGACGCTGACCTGAAGAAGATAAGCATGCTGTCGGAACGGTTCGGTCGGGTAGAGCAGACGGCACTCGGAGGAGAGTTCGCTTGGAGTGGCGAGTACTTATGGTCGCCAATGCAAGGGATCGACGCTGCCGAGGTTGGCCGCTTACGCAACGAGTTCAAGGCTTCAATGCACACCATGGCAGAACTCGCTGTCCTATCCCCTGACGCTGGCAATGTGCCTGGGCTAGCCGACAGTACGGACGCTGGCAGCATGATAACACAGTTCAAGAAGTTCTTTATGATCGCCACTGTTAACGTCAGTATGCCTATGATGCAACGCACGTTCGCCGGAGACCCAAGGGTAATGACACACATAGCCTCCATGGCTATGCTTGGTGGCATGGTGTACTGGTGGTCTAGTGCAGCACGTGGAGTTGACCCCATACCTGCAATAGCAAGCCCAGAGCAGTACACTAGGGAGCAATGGTGGAACAACGTAGCGCAGGTGGTGTACGAAGCAATCGACCGAAGCGGCATGATGGGTATCTTCAGTGAGTTGCTCAACCTGTCCGAGCGTCTTGGTGTGGGGCCAAGCGTTGCCTTCGGAGGAGAGGGGTTGAGTAGGTCGAAAAGCAGACCTATCGGTCAGATAGTTCTCGGGCCAGCGGCAGGCAAGATGGAGGAGGCAGGCATTGTATTCCATAATGCTGTCAAGGCTATGTTCACAAGCGAACCGATCTCTCCATCGGCACTGAGATCGGGGAGAAGACTGCTCCCTCTCAACAACCTACTGCCCTTTAGCATGGTGTTCGACCAGGGGCATAGCATGCTAGGGGGGTACGAAGCACGCAATAGGTACACCCAAGACTTCGGGTCAAGAAACGTTGGTGACCACCGAGACTTTTACTACCACCATTTCAGGTGGGCGGAGCATAGGCTTGCCGACATGGTAGGGCTAGACGTGGACTACTCTAACTGGCACCCAGGGCGTAAGGTAGGATTGTAACATGGAAGACCTATTAAAAGAACTGGTACTGCAAGCACCTTGGGGAGTTGCTATACTGGTGGTAGTCATGGCGTTCTTACGGCACCTCGGCAAGCACAGCGAATCCATGACCAACGCACTACGTGAGAACAGCAAAGCAATCTGTCAGGTTGCGAAGGCGTTGGCTCGCTTGGAGGAACGTGTTGAAGCAATGCAGGAAAAGATTAGTTGGGAGGCAAAGAAGTGAAGATCGATAAAGAGTTGAAGTCCATTGGTTTGTTATGGGCTGTAATCATCTTAGCAGTGGTGGTGTCATTCACTGTCGGCTGCGAGGTGACCAGAGAAGTGGTGCTTGATCCGGCTGGTGTACCCACTGGCCTTGAGAGGGTTGTCGTTGAAGGACCGGGTGGTGACATGGTGGCTGTTGGTCACGAGGTTATTGAACGCCTTGCACCTCTACTGCCCGAACCTTGGAACACAATCCTTACTGCGCTTGCTGCTGGTTTCTCTGCTGTGTTTGGGGCGTGGGTTTTTAAGTCACGTCAAGACAAGAAGGCAATACTGTACAAGATTAAAGAGGGTGAGTAATGGCGAAGAAGACAGGTAAGACTGGGCGTAGAACCCCGACGGCTGCACAAAAAACGGCACTAAAGAGAGAGGCCGCCAGAAGGAAAGAGAACCGCAAGGACAAGGCTCTATCAGCCTCTAAGGGCAGTGTCCGACATGCGGCAAGTCATAGCCCCATGTCGAAAAAGCGTGCAAGTAGTCAAGTAGATGCCAGTAGGGGGCACGACTCCCGCACTATACGCACGGGGGAAGAGAACACTTTCAAAGAAAAACAGGACACGAAGAAGCGGGATGCGGCCCGGAAAAAAGCCCGCTATACAGAGAAGACAGCCAAACAGAAGAAGGCAGGATCGACAGAGAGGACAGCCAAACAGAAGAAGGTCAAGAAGCGGCCAACGAATAGACGCAAGTTCGGGAGTGTATAGTGGGGGTGTCATGGAATAGCAGTAGTACCGGGTATGGTGACCCAGAGGTAAAAACCCCCAGGTCACCCTACTCTCTCAAACCCTCACGCACCCGGTATCGAAGATCACCTGCCTCGTCGGCCATTACCCACGGCAGACCTCAACTGACTGTTGCCGCCACCGCCAGCATTCCCCGCCCCTTGGCTGCGGTACTGCTGCTGTTGGCCCTCACCGTCGTCGTCATTGCCTTCAGCAACACCAACTAAGCCCTGAATCAGGTACCTACGCATGTACGTCATGTAAGCACCGAACGGTTGCGGCCCCTTCTGAGGCTCAACGAACGCCTCACTTGACCTCGAAGCACTCGTGGCACCATGTATGATAGCGCAACACATGACATGCCCAGCAAAGGAGGACGTGGTCACGCCACCCTCGTCAGACACAGTGCTCTCACGCTGATACAACTGCCATTGAATGCGGCACGTGGTGGTCACATACAGCCCATGCTTGTTCAACACAGGCTCAATGTCCTCCAGCAACGTGGACAGTTGCGTATACCTGGACTTGAAGTGCGGATTCACACTGTCCTTCTTGGTGTTACGTAACTCCGATTGAGCAGCCACCAATGCAGCGTCAAGGGACTTATGTTCAACCGGACCACCCTTCTTCGAGTCCGTCTTCGTCGCCTTCTTCCTTGTCTCGTTCATCCTCGAACCTCTCTCCCAGTTCTATTATCGTCTCACGTAGTAAGCAGCGAACACAATCGTAAGCCGCCTTATTAATAGCGATCATGAGGTTAGCGTTAGACTTACCATCCAATGGAACAGTACACCCCAACCCCAACTCTACGTACTCCTCTCCCATCCAGCATGTTGTTAGTTGTATGTCAACCAGCACTTCGTTCTCGCCACAATCAGACAACGAATGAGCATTATCTTCAGCCCGCTTCGCTGCCCGTTTCTCCCTGTCTATCTCACGGAGTAGTTTAAGTACCTCTTCACGCCTTCTCAGTTGATCCATTATGGGACTCCTTAACCTTCAGCATACGGTAGTTAGTGTCCGGGTTATCGCCTACCCCCTTACGGGTACGTAGCGAGTACTCCACATGACCACCATTGTAAGTGCCCACCTCTGCGTCACCAAGAGCCTGTATAAGCCTTACCCTTGCTTCCTTCTCAACACGCTTAGTCTCTATCGAAGCCTTCCGTGCCTTCTCGTATAACTGTACCAACTTACGGTCAACCTCAGTCACCTTGGAGGGCACCCTCTTGAGCCTCTTCAGTGTACGCTGGGCAGGCAGGCACCCTTCCGGGCACACACCAGCCATTACATTGCTCTCCCAGAACACGGTGCATGTTTGTACCATGCTGTCTATAATGTCCTGGTCACGCTCGACCACGTACAACTTGAACTTCAGTACGAAGTCAGGCATAAGCACGGGCACCCACACCCTGTCGAATCCAGTGACATACATTTGCCACTGTGTCTGGGCTAGGTAGGTGAGAGGTATCTGGTCAGTCCCCTCCTCACCCCAGTCGTCGGTCTTGCTAGTAGTCTTTGCCTCAACACCCTCGTTCTTACCAACCAGCACCCCGTCCATGGTAGCACTGGCCCACTTGAGTTCAGGGTGTACACGAAACTGATTGCGCTTGATCTTACCCACCTGATCCTGGGCGAAGTCAAGTACACTCACCTCCAACAGGTTGCCCGACCTGATAGCGTCAGGCACCTTCTCATTGGAGGATTCAAACTCACTGGTCTTTGCGTAGTAGACATCCGCCGCCGTCTTGAACGGGCTAACACCCAAGACAGCGGGGACATCCGACGCACCAAGGTAACGCTTACGCCTTGCTTCGTGCGCCGGAGTTAACCCCATAACCTAACCTCTCTTCGTCAAGATTAAAGCGAACACCATTAGAATGAATCCGATTGCCAAGTAACCAAACACCATGAACCACACGCTAGGGAACACCGGGCCGCTCAGGTTAGCGATAGTCATGCACGCTACTGCGCCAAGCACACATAAGGCCACCATTAGGAGCCTTCAGTGTACGGCTCAGTCATGTACTCACTGAACTTGTTCTCAATGTAGTGGCTGTACCATGTCATGTACTTGAACGCCAAGGTCGAAGGGTCTTCGTCAAGCGGAGCAGCCAGCCCGTACAGTTGACTGATCCTCGGCAGCGACTTGCCGCACTCGAACTGACCCAACGTCACATGCGAACAGTCAGACAGGTCAGCCAGTTCCTTCTGCGAAAGCCCAGCACGCATACGCAGTACACGCACAGGGTTGAACTGCACAAACAACTTACGAGTGACCGCCGCTTGCAACTTGTCCTTCGACTCCTTGGTAACAGCACCACCGCCATTGGCTTGCAGCACTGAGAGTACTAGATCAAGCACCTCGTTGGGCACTTCATCCGTTTGTTCTCGTTGGTTCTCTTCGGTCAAGGTTTCAAACCTCTCCATATCTCATACTCCCTCATCAGATTGACTGGATCTTCGAGCGTTGCTCGTGCCACCAGCCTAGTTAGTCTTGTCGTGGCTCGCTTATGCCCTGATTCCACAGTTGAGTAGTATCCCCGGCTCATGCCAATCATGGCCGACAACTGCTCTTGACTTAGACCTAGAGACATACGTGCTACCCTATACGGGCACATGCATATCCACGCTTTATGCATCGTCTTGCGGGAAGGAGGTGGGGTGCTAGATAATCTTCCGACGCACTCCCGGCCAACCCAATCCTCTCTGGGTAACGACATGTCTCTATTCTATCACACTCTCTCCTCGTTACAAGTTACTCTGCCACGTCCCGCAACGAATCCACAACGAACCCACTCGTGTCAGCCTTCGCTTCCTTACCCTTCGGCTTCAGCACCACAATGGCACCACCTTCCGGGTTGGTTTGTGTATCCAGGAAGCGGAAGTCATGCTCGTCTCCGTCAATCAGGTCAACCTTACGCCCGCTCGGCAGTGTGTACTGCCCCACTCCAAACTCAGGACGTTCACGGGACACCACCGACACGTTACCACCATACTCAAGCACGTTGATACAATCCGCCCAGTTATCCGAGCCTCGACTGAACGTGAGGTGGTAGTTGTATGGGAAGTCACCGTCCCTGAAACGTGCAAGGTACTTCAACATACGATGCGGTATCTTCGTGTAATCGTAGTAGTGCACGTATGGTCGGTCAGTCAACTCAAAGATGTTCTTGCCCATGTCGCACAAGTACTTCTCCCATAAGATATCACTGCCACCGTTCAAGCGGACAGCCAACCCTTGGTCATACTTGGGGTGACCGGGGAACCCGAACGAAAGGTGACGAACTTCATCCACCACCCTACGTGTGAACCACACCCGGTCAGCCAAAAACATGCAAGTCTTAGCAAACTCATACAACTGGCAATCCCTGAACCGTAGGTGCCCAGCATACACTGCCAGGCATGTCTCCGAGCAGTGGTCAGCCTTAGGGCACGAGTTGTGCCTACTTACCCGAGGCATTAGTGCCCCCGGCAGGTAGAACTTCTGCTCGACAGCCTTCAGTATCAACTGACCCTCTAATGTATCAGCGATCTCATTGGCCATCATGTGAGGGGACAAGAACATTACTGTTGACAAGTACCCCATTTCAACAGCCAACTTCCGTGCCTTACTGCTCTCACCTAGCAGGTTGTTCACCCTGAAGGGGTACCCATTGCTACGCTTCAAGCCAGGGACTTCAAGTATTGGTATACTCATAACTCTCTCTCCTTCTAAGGCTGTATCATCAGTGCAGGTAGCCTATCCCCTACATATAGGTGGGCATGTGGCGTATCTGGGCGTGTAGTTGCACTTTACCCATGCCATAAGCCCACCTATTTCAACTCAGTACCCGATCAGTTCAGGCTCGACCAAGCGTTGTATCCCAACTCGTCACCCCAGGCTGCCGCCTGTTCTTCGTCCGGCACCGTGATCATACCGAGTGCCCTCGATCCGAGCACGCTCGAAGCCATGCTGAGGCGGTCATAGACTGCACTCGCTAGTTCACGACCCCTCGATTCCGTGCGGCTGAATCGGTTCTCGCCCAAGCCAGTAGTCTCTGCGTTCTGCAATGCCCAGGTCACGAAGTTTCTGACCCCAAGCATTGATCGACCACCTTCACCCTCGAAGGAACTACCGAGAGGTCCGGTATCGGGGAAGGTCCGAGACCACTGCTCCTTCAGGTCCGAGATTTGGCGGACACGCTTGCGAAGAATGCTCTTGGAACTGTACCCATCCTCAGGCTTCTTGAACGAAGCCTCCTCGCTCTCGGCTGTCTTGTACTCGGACGAAGACGACCAAGTGCCCGTCAATGCGAACGCAGCGAGCGAGTTGAAGCCCGAGTGAGTAGTCACCTGATCCGCCTCGATCTCCAGGTTCCTGCGTGCTTTCGCAAGCCCAATGGTATTTGGTTGAACACTGAGGCAAGCAGCGTTGAATGCCTCGTGAAAGGCCTCGAAGGTGGGCGGTCGCAGTGTACCGCTGTCGGGATCTGTGGTGTACGGTGTGCTGAGGGCACCGACTGTGTGCTTTGTCTTCTCGGTTGTCTGTGACGTGGTCACATACATACCGTTGAGACACGCCAAACGGGTGATCACGCTGTCGAATGACAACTTTGATTTGCTGTCCCAACAACAGTTCACTGTCACCCCATGCCCGAGGTCACCAATCCCTCGGACATTGCTATGGGTGTCCCTCCATGAGACACCCAGCGACAGTCCAGCCAGCCCGCCACCCGACATGCGGCGTGACACCGTGACCTCGTACTCCTCGGGCACGTGCTCTTGGTCCAACACCCGTTGCAATCCTTTGACGACCTCTCCAATCGGGAGTGCCACATGGTTGTCCTTGTGATGGGCGATCACAAAGGAGGACGGCTTCGGTCCCAAGTTGTTGTGTGGTTGCATTGGTGACCGCACTGCTTCGGTGATCCAGAAACTGGATTCCACATTGCTGCTTGAGTACACCCGCACTTTGTTGTGCGTCCACTGCAACAGGTCTTTGACCCTTGGGTGGTTTGCTAATCGACTCATACTCTCTCCCTCTATCAAGCCTGACACAGACTATCCGTGCCAGGATATTTCAAGATTGAAGACGGGGTCCGTGTCGCCGGAAGCCCTGAGGCTATGCGGACTTACGAGTAACAGGATAAACCAAGACACTTTACCTCATACGGTGTATGTATGACCTATTACACACGGGTCTCCGAACCCCGTCCTCTCTGTCCTCTCACCACTTTAGGGGTGGGGCGTGTAAGT
>Ga0233410_10000097_pt1 | contig 28914 bp, 23 predicted proteins | sample Na_anoxic_1_MG_FD_179869 | JGI IMG/M metagenome (GOLD analysis project Ga0233410, IMG submission 179869) | Seawater microbial communities from Saanich Inlet, British Columbia, Canada - Na_anoxic_1_MG | ecosystem: Environmental > Aquatic > Marine > Inlet | place: Canada: British Columbia...
GCAAGTCGTTGAGCTTTGCAATAAGGCTGTAGAAGCCCAGGAAGAAGAGCGTTTCCACGCATCCAACCGCGACCTCCAGAAAGTTTACGACCTCCTTCCAGAACCGAAAAATGAATGGAAGGCATACTCCTGGCTTATCTCAATCATGGCAGATAATCATTTTGAGCAAGAAGAGTATGTCACTGCATTTAAAAAACTTGAAGAAGTTTTTACACTTGATGATGAATCCTCTGAGAATGCCTACCTTTGCCTTCGTCGCGGTCAATGCGCGCTGGAGTTGGAGCACGATGAACTCGCCAAACAATTTCTCACCCGAGCTTTCGAGCTAGAGGGCAAAGAGCTCTTCGAAGACGAGCATTCAAAATACCTCAAGCTCGCCAAACAGGCGTAGAAAATTATGGCGCGCGAATATAAACTCAACCCGAAGCAGAATGCCGGGACTCAATCAGGAATTGATTACCGGACAGAGCTCAATGACCAGCAATACGCTGCGGTAACATCGCGCCCAGGGCACGCTCTCGTCATCGCTGGTGCGGGCAGCGGAAAGACACGCGCTTTGACCTACAGAGTTGCCTACCTTCTCGATCAAGATGTGCCCGCCAAGAGTATACTGTTGCTCACCTTTACCAATAAGGCATCTCGCGAGATGTTGGTGCGAGTCAAAGAGCTTATTCCGCAAGACACGTCTGATCTCTGGGGTGGAACATTTCACTCGATCTGTAATCGCATTCTACGCCGTCACGCTGACGAGTTAGGTTTCACTCGCAGTTTCTCAATCCTTGATACAGATGATCAGAAGTCGTTGATGAAACAACTCATCGGCGATGCAAAGATTGACACGAAAAATCGTCGATTCCCCAAGCCTGACGTGCTGCTAAGTATCTTTAGTCTCTGCGAAAACACTAAATCAAGTGTGGAGGATATTATCGGCGCTAGTTATTCCTATTTTGAAGAATGGCTAGATGACATCAAGCGACTCCAGCGTGGCTACATCCAGAAGAAGCTCGAAACCAACAGCATGGACTTCGATGATCTCTTGGTGCTCACACTCAAGCTTCTTAAGAAGGATGAAGACCTCCGAGAGCTTTACCAGCGGAAGTTCCGTTACGTTCTGGTGGACGAGTATCAAGACACTAACTCTACTCAGTGCGAGCTGATTGATCTTTTTGTTGGATTAAAGAATAGTCTGATGGTGGTCGGTGACGATGCGCAGTCGATCTATTCTTGGCGCGGTGCAGATATGGGGAATATCCTCACATTCCACGGTCGCTACCCAGATGCCTCGGTCTACAAAATTGAGACTAACTACCGCAGTCGACCCGAGATTCTAGAGCTCTCGAATGCCGCGATCAAAGCTAATGAGAGCCAAATACCCAAGGAGCTTCGAGCTTCACGCGAAAAGGGGAGCATGATACCAGCTGTTATCCCTCTCAGTGATCCACGCGCCCAAGCTGACTTCGTCAGCCAGCGGATTCAAGACGTCATTGATGAAGGTGTCGAACCCAACGAAATCGCAGTTCTCTACCGTGCTCATTATCAAAGCATGGAGGTGCAGATGGAACTCACCACACGTGACATTCCCTTTCAGATCACTTCAGGTTTACGCTTCTTCGAGCAGGCCCACATCAAGGACGTGTCCGCCTTCATTCGTTTTGTCGTGAACAGGCGCGATGAAATCAGCTTCAAGCGCATGACTGGTATGCTGCCAGGTATTGGCCCCAAAAGCGCAGACAACTTGTGGCGAGCATGGATCGCACTGCCTATCAGCCAACAAGAAGAGCCCCCTTTAGCGTTTTCTGAATACCTACTAGAGATGAAAGTCCCCAAGAAGGCGGCAGTCCATTGGGAGCAACTTTGCTACACACTAGACGAATTAGTCACTCGCGAGGGCTACCAGGATCCATCGGAAATGATCCTGAGCATCACCGAAGGTGTCTACGATGACTACATGCGCGAAAGTTTCGACAACTTCGAGCAACGCAAGCAGGACATCCAGCAGCTCATGCAGTACGCGCAGAGCTACACCGACGTCAACGAGTTTCTATCTCAGCTCTCCCTCATGAGCACAGCCGATGGCGACCCAAAGTCTAACCGGAAAGAAAAGAAGGATGAAAATGCGGTGACTCTCAGTTCTATTCACCAGGCCAAAGGGCTAGAGTGGAAGGTTGTCTTCCTTATCTGGCTTGCCGACGGGATGTTCCCAATCAAAAAAATCATCGAGACGGACGACAACAATCAGATGGAGGAGGAACGCAGGCTGTTCTACGTCGCTCTAACGCGAGCCAAAGACGAACTCTATCTCACCTACCCAACACTCAACCCGAGAAGCTACACCGGTGAGATTATGCAAACCCCATCACGCTTCTTCGATGACTTCGACCAAAGCCTAGTCGAAGAATGGCAGGTGCATTCCGGGTGATAGAAGTCTTTAGCCTTTATAAAGCCTCGTAACTACGTTGACCTTGGTTGATCAGCGTGGTTTGGAGGTAGCCGGAGGCTTTTGCGACAGCTGAAGCTTTGGTGAAATCTCTGGCGACTTCAGCTGGGTGGTGAGCGTCTGATGAGAAGATGAGATCTATGCCACCATCGCGGGCGAGTTCTAGAAAGTCACTGTGTGGATATTGCTCGGCGCAGGGCTTGTGCCAGCCTGCGGTGTTGAGCTCGATGATTGCGCCTGAGGCGGCGATCGCGTCGATTACAGGTTCGTAGAAGCGATTGAGGTCGCCATCTGGTCGGTAGCCAAATTTCTTGATCAGGTCTGGATGCGCTAAAATATCGAACAATCCGCTATCAGCCATGTCGATGTAGCTTTGCCAGTATCGAGTCCAGACTTGCTCGATGTCCGCTTCAGCCCACTTTGAGCCGACCCATTTTGGGTTATCAAAATTCCAGTTCGATCCGTCATTGATGTAGTGGACGGAACCGATGAGGTAGTCCCAGCTGTGACGGCTTCGCAGGTCGGTGATCCAGCCCTCACAGTCAGGTAGCCAATCACACTCTAGGCCGACACGTACCGGTATTTTATCACCAGCATGCGCCTTGGCGCGCTCAAGCCAGTCGAGGTACTCAGGTAGTTGAGAGTCGAGCATTCGCCAGTCGTCGAAAAATTCTTTACCGACAGGTGCGTGGTCCGAAATTCCATACTCAGTCACTCCCGCGGCAATTGCCGCATCGATGAATGCTTCAGGTTTCCCCTCAGCATGCATGCAGAGCGGCGTGTGCGTGTGGTAGTCGGCAGGCATGGTGATTGAGTGATGAGGGGAAAGGGAAAAGGGGGGAGCTAATTCTACATTTTTAAATCCTTAATTGGAGTGCTAGCGACTAGGAGCTAGTTCGAAGGTGAAGCCTTTGAGGTATTCGGTTTCTGGGATTCCGGGGAGGACTGGGTGGTCGAGGCGTTGGCTGTGATTCTGGATGAGACGCAGTGTGCACTTAGCATCCACAGATGCGGACACTACGTTTTCCAAGAAAAGCTCACGCGTGGCGTGGTGAGAGCAACAGAAGGTGGACAGGATGCCGTTGCGCGCTAAAATCTTAAGTCCACGGAGGTGGATTTCTTTGTAACCACGCATAGCGTCCTTCAGAGTCTTCTTGTTGCGGGTGAATGAAGGGGGATCGAGGATGATGAGGTCGTACTCGTTTTCGCAATGTTTGAGGAAATCAAAGGCGTTGTGCTTGATCGCATTGATCTCGACACCATTGAGTTCAGCATTGCGCAGAGTGGCCGCGATGGCACTTTCTGATGAATCCACAGCTGTGACACTTTCCGCACCAGCCTTGGCACAAGCGAGGGCGAACCCACCTTGATTACAGAACACATCGAGCACTCTCTTGCCTTTGGCCATCTTCGCGATCGCTGCGTGGGCTTCAAGTTGGTCGAGGTAGAGGCCAGTCTTTTGACCGTCCAATAGGTCAACTTCGAAAATCACTCCGTTTGCTTCTACCGTGAATGGACCTGGGTTCTCACCGTGTACGAGTGTAATCTCAGGCTCGATTCCTTCAGCTTTGAGCATTGGCGAGTCGTTGCGGAGGATGATGGTCTTCGGCTCTAGCAATTTAATGATAGCTTCGATGATGATGTCTTTGCGCTGGTGCATTGCCAATGTCAGCGTCTGCAGCACAAAGTGGTCACCGTATCGGTCCAGAATCACACCGGGGAGGGCGTCGGACTCGCTCCAAACCATGCGGCAGAGGTTGATGTCGACGCTTTCAGCGCGCTCACGCACATCAATGGCTTGCTGAATACGGCGTTCGAAGAATTCGATCTCAAGCTTTTGCTTACGGCGGGAAATGCGGCGGGCAACAATCTGTGAATCCGGATTGTAAATAGCGGTCCCGAGTGGTCTATCGCGGAAGTCCTTGAGGGAAATGACATCGCCTGGCTCAGGATTACCAAAAGTTTTTTGGATTTCAGATGCGTAGACCCAGTCGTGGCCATGAAAGATGCGTGCGCGTGGTTTTACAATAATTCCAGCCATAATGTTGTTAATATTCAGTGAGTTAAGTGCTGTTTGTGAGAGCGTTCGAATCCTAATGGAAGGATTAGCGATGCAAGAGCTAATCCCTAGCTAGCCTATGGTCAACACCCGAGCAAGGACATTAGGTGCATTTTCAGCTTGATAGAGTCGATCAATAAAACTATTTATACATCACAATATTATGGGACAACAAAGTAATAAGAATCTAAAGCGCCGTCGTCGTAAGGAATACCTTCGCCGTAAAAAAGCAGCAGCCTCCACTCCTACAGCTTCTGTAGCGAAAAAAGCTACTGCTGAGAAGCCAGCTGCTAAAAAGGCTCCGGCCAAGAAAGCGGTCAAGAAAGTAGCCGCAAAGAAAGTAGCTAAAAAAACAGCTAAAAAAGCAGCTGCAAAGAAGACTGCCGCTAAGAAAACTGCAAAAAAAGCAGCTAAGAAAACTGAAGAGTAATTCTAGTCTTTAGGACGATTTATATAAACCACCCTGTGAGCCAGGGTGGTTTTTTTATACCCCCAAACTCACTTTGCAGTTTGTGTCAGCGTGCTTCATGCGTTAAGTAGTAAAGTATCTCTTTTATGAAGCTTTTCACCACCATCACACTTAGTCTCACTAGCTTCACGCTAGCCGGCTCAATTATTGCTGTTGAGGAGCCTAAGTCTATCGATGCGCTTATTGTTCAACTCAGCTCAGATACGTACAAGGCGCGAGAGCTTGCTAGTCACCAATTATGGCAGCTAGGTGAGGAGGGTTTAGCACAACTTAGGGTGGTAGTGGGCTCAGACGACCCAGAACAAGTGAAACGTGCTGAGGTTTTGATTCGCAATATCGAGATCGGCATACTCCCTTCAACGGATAAGAAGGTGATCGACGCGATTGATCGCTATCGCGCCACAGCGTCAACGACTGAAAAGCTCCGCGCTCTCGAGGAGTTAGTCGGGCTTAATGCCCTCAAACAAGTATTATTTCTCCTTCACCGGGAGACGGATGATGCAACGCGTAAGCAACTGAATCAACGCAGACAGATTCGCGGTGTGGCATCGCTCGCCGCCAAACAAGCCCTCGCTAATGATGACATTGAAGAGGCTATCGATCTCCTGCGGATAGCTCCTCAAAATGCAGCTAATGTTCGATCCTTAGCTCACGTGCTAAAGTACTCAGGTAGATTGAATGCTGAAATAAAGACCACAAAAAAACGACTCCCGGCCAAGGATGCGCAGAAGTGGTTGCTCACCCTACTTCGGATGAATGGTGACCTCGAGCAAGCAAGGGACTTGGCAAAAAAAACGGAGAATAAGCAAGCCGTTGCGACCTTTGCAGTCCTAGACGGCAATCCAGCACCATTGCTAGAGCACTTCAAAAGTCGCAACTCAAACCCCAATCACACTATTGCGCTCAATTTACTAAAACGCCTCCACTTGCGAAATGACCCGACTGACATTCACGAAGTGATTGCTGAACTAGCCAAGCAGATCGACGGTGATACTGATGAGGAGATAAAGCTTGAGTATGTCACACGCGTGGCTCTACTCATGGGCGATCGAGCTGTGGGTGAAAAACTACTCAAGCGCTATAATAATGCTTCCGCACTCGCTTACTTCAGCGCTCAGGAAAATTCAGAGCAGGAATTTAAGCTGCTGGGTACTCCAAATCCAATCACGCAAGCTAAGAAGTTTAAAGTTTGGATGGAAACTGAAATTGAACGCGAGTTGGACAAGGATCTTGCGCTTCTCGCTGAGCAATCTAGCAAAATCGAGGACCTGGCCCATTTCTATTTTAACCGTGGAGAGCTGCAACAAAGCCTCAGCATCCTCAAGCATCTCCTCAAATCTCTGCTAGACGATGACAACGAGCGTTGGTTCAATATCATTGGCGAACTGCCAATGCATGGAATGAGTGGCTTTGTTGCAGAATTGGCTAGTGAGCGAGGTAATGAAGGGGGTACTTATCTGCGACTCAGTCATGAAATGTTCGGCAATGAGCCCGAGGTGGATCTCATTTGGAGCATGATCAAGGAGTCACACCCCGACGCATCAGATATGGAGCAATTCCTGAGCGTTTTAGAGGTGATGGGAATACACCACAGAACAAAGCCAAATAAGCAATCAGACCTAAGTCAAATTGAAGCCCGCATAGAAGCTAAAGAGGGGGACGAGCGAACTGATCTGCTGGTAGCTTTAGCATACGCAGCTGAAATCCGTAATGATTTCCAGGCAATGCTCCGGTATTATAAGGAGCTTTGTAAAGACCGTGAGCTTACAGAGAAACGTGAATTCCACCTCAAGTACCAACGTGCTGCGGAAGCTATTTTTGATTGGCAAGAAATCGTTACATCCTACGATCTCAAGCCAGAAACCTACATAAATAATCCGACACGATTAGCTCGCTACGCAATAGCAAAACGGAAGCTAGGTGAGAAAGAGTTAGCAGACAAATTAATCGAACAGGCGACACTCCGCACTCTGGGTGAAACTGAAGAGCTCAATGAGCTAGCTGCAGAACTGCATGAGTGCGGTGCTAGGAAGGAGGCTAAAGCTATCTGGCTAGAGCACATTTCCTGCCTAGATGCCGGGGGTTGGGGGTTTTATTACACCCTTAACTACATCAACCATCAATCTCGTTTCGCGATAGCGGAAAGGAACTGGAAGCTCGCATCTTCATTTTCCCTCGCTGAAATGATTTTCCTTATCGAGCCTAGCTTCCGACCAAGTAACTACTACACCAGCCTGCGAAACGGCAACATACTCAACTACACCACGGGGATGCTATTACTTGAGAAGGGTGATAAATCGGCGGCTTTAAAGTTGCTAGAGCACGCTCATGACACTCTACCAGGAGATGGAACTCTAGCTGACGATTTCTTCCCGAGCCTGATGAATACACCACTTAAAAAAGACGCTGAAAAGTGGTTCGAAGAGTCATGGAATAATATAGAAAAGCGGATTGCAGCCTACCCAAATGACCACAACGCTCACAATACCGCCGCGTGGTTTGGAGCTAGAGCTGGTATAAAGCTGGATGATTCCCTTAGGCATGCTAGATTGGCACTACGAACTCAGTCCAAGCAACCAGCTTATTTAGACACTCTGGCTGAGATCTATTTCGCCAAGAGAGACCGAGTCAACGCCGTCAAACACAGCAATAAATCTCTAGAGCACATAAAATCAGGAGCCTATGCTTTCACTCGAAGCGCCGCCAGTTCGGCCCATATGTACAGCGAGCTAACCCAACAAAATGCTCGCTTTAAGAATGAAGCATTCCCAAGTCGCTAGATCGGTGATCAACTTGCAATTCTTATGTGGCGACTTTTCATTATCACCACCCTTGCGCCTTTTTTGGCAGGGGGAGCACTTGCGCACCTCTTCGGTGTTAGAGTGTGGGCAACTAATCCTGACCTTAGCGAAAGTGTCGGGAGTATTCTCAGTCGTCTTTTAACTAGGCTCGACCGAGGTGACATCAAACTGAGTTACGGCAAGGTTAGTCCGTGGATGAACCACAGTGAAGACTCCATTCGACTCCCTAAATCTTACTTGGAGAGCAAGAAGTCCTCACATGCGGCCCGAGCCATGATCCAAATTGGCATATATCTACTTCATGAGAAGCACGCACCCACTGTTGACTGGCGACTCAAGGCGATAAAGACCGGCTACATACTTCCTGTCTTCGTCCTGCTGATAGTTGCCTTCTCTTTCATTGTAGCAAAACTCCCTGCGCTTATCGTTGTGGCAGCTCTTGCTGGATCTCTAGGTCTTTGTTCTACCTTATTATGGCTTAGCCTAGCGGTTGAAAAAGAAGCGGCCCACCTAATGGTGAGCCGCATTGAGAAGTTGCGATTGATGCGTCGATTGCGCGATGAAGAATCGCTCGTCTCATCCACCCTAGCGGCCCCCTGGGTCTCATTGATCCCAGGAGTGCTACTTAAGTTTATCGTTAGAGACTAGCTATTTCAGCCGCGAGGATATCCTCAACTGTTTGACGTGGGCGAATCACTTTGGAACGCGCCCCATCGATCAATATCTCAACAGGGAGGCCGCGCGTATTGTAGTTTGAAGCCATCACGAAGCCGTAAGCACCAGCACTCAGAAGCGCGATGTGTTCACCTTCAATAAAGTCGGGAAGATCGCGATTCTGACAGAAAAAGTCTCCAGTCTCACAGATGGGTCCGACAACATCCATCGGGATATGCGCGGTCTCTTTTGTTGGCTCAGCAAGAGGGACAATCTCGTGGTGGCCCTCGTAGAGAGCTGGGCGGATCAGATCATTCATTCCAGCGTCCACAATTTTAAATGTCTTGGCTGAACCTTTTTTCTCATACAGGCATTCAGTTAAAAGCACACCAGCATTACCGGCGATATAACGGCCTGGCTCAACGAGAATCTTGAGCCCTAGATCTTTAAGGAATGGAATGACACCAGCTGCATACTTCTCGGGAGTGAGTGGACGAGCTTCCTCAGTGTGACTCTGCCACCACTCAGCTGTGCCAGAGGCCAGAGCAGGGGAGTAAACGATGCCGACACCGCCACCAACTGAGAAGAATTCGATGCCATAGAGTTCCTTAAGCTTGGCTGCTAGAGGAGCCACTTTTTCGGCAGCTTCGATGAATGGTTTCACATCGGTAAGCTGCGAACCAATATGCATCTGGAGGCCACGCAGTGTGATATTTTTAAGCTTTGACGCGCGTTCGTACGCTTCTTCAATGGATTCAAAATCGACACCGAACTTGTTTTCAGACTTGCCAGTGGAGATGTACTTGTGGGTTTTAGCGTCCACATTCGGGTTCACACGAATCGCGACAGGGGCAATGAGTTCAAGATCTCCGGCAACTTCGTCGATGAATGCCACTTCGGCTTCACTCTCAGCATTGAAGCAATAGATGTCTTGGCGGATTGCGTATTCGATTTCTGAACGGGTTTTGCCAACGCCTGCGAAAGTGCACTTCGCCGGGTCGCCACCAGCAGCGATCACGCGCTGAAGTTCACCGCCAGAAACAATGTCAAAGCCGCTGCCAAGTTCTGCAAGAAGCTTAAGCACGGAGAGATTAGAGTTCGCTTTCACTGCGTACTCAACTCCGTGATCTAAACCTTCGAGAGCATTATCTAATCGTGTGTAATTGTCGCGCAATGTTCCTGCACTGTACACGTAACTTGGTGTGCCGTGCTCTTCAGCGATTCGCTGGAGGTTCACATCTTCGCAATGAAGTGAGCCATTTTTGTAATGAAATGAATGCATATTAGTTATTTTTAGTTTTAGAAAGTTTCACATCTTGGTAGCTACCAAGAATTTTTATCATCGAGCAGTGATTGCTGAGCTGAGATAAAGCTCTGAGGACCTTGTCATCCTCAGCGTGCGCTGCGATATCAACATAGAAAAAGTACTCCCACTCACGTCGCTTAGATGGTCGAGATTCAATCTTAGACATATTGATGGATTGCGCCTCAAAAGATTGCAGAGCTTTCACTAGAGAACCAGGCTCATCTTTTACCGAAAAGAGCAGGGATGTACGATCGTTGCCAGTAGGTGGGCAGGTCTTCTCGCCGATCACCAAAAAACGAGTTGTATTGTTTGAGTTATCTTGAATGCCAGCGTCCAACATCGTGAGGTTGTGCATCTGCGCCGCAAGTGGTCCACCCATAGCCGCAGCTCCTTCATGGGACCTCTCCGCTGCAATCTTTGCTGCTTTCGTAGTCGACGACACCTCAACCCAGTCAGCTTTCGGTAAATTTTTCAGTATCCAGTTACGGCATTGACCGAAGACTTGGGGGTGTGAATAGAGAGTCTTTATGGCATCACGCGAAATATTAGCCATCAGCCCATTTTCAATCCGCATAAGGATTTGTGAGCAAATTTTCAAAGGCGAGTCAACGAACAGATCCAGCGTGTGCGCAACAGCTCCTTCAGTTGAGTTCTCAATAGGGACAACTCCGTAGCTAGCTTCACTGCGAGTGACGCACTCAAAAACATCCGCAAAATTCGCCTGCGGTATATACTCAACACTATGACCAAATTTCGAAATAGCAGCTTGATGCGTCCAGGTTCCTTCGGGACCTAAGTAGGCAATCTTAAGGTCGTCCTCTAAAGCTAATGCGGCGGACATGATCTCACGGTAAATCGCACGAATTGACTTCTCTGGAATTTCACCGTCACTAAGATCTGAGAGTTTGCGCAGCAGGGACTCTTCGCGCTCAGGAGCGTAGATTTGAAGGTTTTCTTTTTTCTTAATGTCACCAACCACGTGAACGCAATCAGCACGCTCGTTAAGAAGGTTCACCAGAGTTTCTAATTGCTTAACGTCTGTCAGAGCTAGATCTGCAGCAACAATTTCACGATAAATGTAATAGATCGAATCCTCAGGGATGCGCCCATCGCTCAATGCTGTCAGCTGAGACCTCAATTCTTCCTCGGATTGAATCGTGTCGCCAGTAGCGTCACTAGATTTACGCGCTGATTGATCCTTAAGGATCTGGATGAGTTGGGTATCAATCTCATCAATTTTTATGCGGATGTCGTTGAGTGGCACTATCTGTAAAGTTGTTGAAGTTCTACAAGCTCGGGTACTTGCATGCCCATTCCATAAATCTGCTGGTACAACCAAGCAAGCCTTCAGTGATGTCTATAGCCATATTTCATTGTGAAATGCTTAAGCTGGCGCTTACGTCACCGTGATAAACCCACTTCTTCTATCTGTGATACCTCTTATAACTTAACACAATGTATGTAATGCGGAATTGAGCATCAATTTAGAGTACCCCCACCTATTGCGCGCCTCCAATCAGATTCAGCTTGCGGTTATCCATTTCGAGTTCGTGACATCGACGCAATGAAATGGAACTCCACGGAGATGTGTGTTTTCCTTGAAGTACTCCCGGTGTCTTTATGCGTTCTTCAATTTTGAGGGTTACGGTAAGCCCCTTTAACTCCTTCTGGCTTAGATTCCGTCACCGCTCTTGATTCCGCATCTCGCGTTCGATTCGCTCATGTCGCTTAAATTGATATTTTGACGTTGTGAGAATGAGGGTCTCAGCCTTCACTCGACTTACTCTTGACCGATGGCTGCATTTATAAAGGATGCTGCAAATGAATTTGCTAAACTTGAAGAAGCTTTGGGCTGCGCCCATGGTTGGCCTGACGACACTCACCCTCACAAACTGTGTCCCTATGTCTGGCTCACGTAGCGGCAGCATGGGAATGAGCGAGATCACTCCGCAGATGCGCCAGCTAGATATTTCAGGCGAGCCTCGAGGAGACTTTTTTTATGCGCGACGCTATTTTGTGGAGAAGACTCGATTCTGGGGTTACGTCCGCAAACCTGGTCAACCGTGGTCAGGAGCGCGACTCGTGGTAATGAATGAAGACTCAGCGCCGCAGCCAGATCGCAAATCTGAAACCGGCCCCGAAAGTAGTCGTCACGGTTACGATCAAAATTACACCTACCGCATCAATGGTTACTACACGGGGCGGGATATTTATGAACCCGCGAGCAATCTATTCTTACCTGAATTTAAGGCGAATAGCTACAGCGTGGTTCAGCGCGATTCAGGGTGGCTGTTCACCCCAAATGATTACTACAACAAAACTCAGATCACTTTGGTGAACGGCTCCATTGCGCGCCCAGTACGGTAACCCCCCTTCTCTTCTGGATGCCCTTAAGTCATCCAGAAGCGGATCATGCTTGATAATTAGCAAGCGTACTCAAATCGCTCAGAGTGCGTGAAAGTTCACGATAAGTAACTACTCCTCAGCGATTGGATCGCCGTCGACGCCGTCAACTGAGTCCACGCCTTCAGATTTTTCGGTAACCTCCGTGCCGTGCAGGTGATAGCCAACAGTTTCGTCGAGATGGTCGCGCAGATCACCTAAACCCTCTTCGCTTTCAGCGGACATTGGGATGATTTTCACTTTAGGAAAACGCTGTTTGAATACCTCCAGGTTCTCAGTGGCGCCGTCGAGGTCCATTTTGTTAGCGACAACAACCCATGGGAATTTCGACAAATCTTCATCGTACATTTTAATTTCAGTACGGAGGGTTTGAAGGTCTTCGATCGGGTCGCGCCCGTCAAATCCAGCCATATCGATCACAAAGATCAGTAAGTGACAGCGAGTAATGTGACGCAAGAACTCGTGACCTAAGCCTCGGTTTTCATGAGCTCCTTCGATGAGACCCGGGATGTCGGCGACCGTGCAACGACGGAAGCCTGGAAATTCTACAACACCCACTGTTGGCTTGAGTGTGGTGAATGGATAGTTGCCTACTTTAGGTGCCGCTGCGGAAAGCTTACCGACTAGTGTGGATTTACCAGCGTTAGGGAAGCCAACCATTCCAGCGTCAGCAATGTGGCGCAACTCAAAGTAGTACACTGATTCATCACCTTCAGTCCCTAGAGTGTGCTCCTCTGGAGCTCTGTTTGTAGAGGATTTATAGTGCCAGTTCCCTTTTCCGCCCACTCCGCCTTGGCAAAGCACGAACTGCTGCCCGGGCGTAGTGAGATCGACTACGGGCTCGAGGTCGATGCCATCTGCACGCTCCATCTCGACAGCGTCTTTGATGCTCAAAGCTGGACTCTTGTAGATTACGGTGCCTGGAGGAACGTGAGCAACCACCTTCTTGCCGTTCTTTCCGTGCTTCCGTGCACCCGATCCGTGAACACCACCTGTAGCAACAAGTTTAGGGTCGTAGAAGAACTGACGCAGGTTGTCTGTATTTGAGCTGCACTCAATGATGATATCTCCCCCGTCGCCGCCGTCGCCGCCGTCGGGACCACCTTTAGGGAGGTACTTCTCTCGGCGAAAGTGTACAACTCCATTGCCACCGTCTCCGGCTTTACAGTATACGCGGACATTATCGATAAACATGGCTTAGTGCTTCTTAATTTAAAGGTTCAGATTCTTCAGGGGGTGAAGCGACTTCTTACCACTAATTCTTATTTCAGCAACCAGCAATACAGTTGATTTCACACTTTTTTAACACTTACATAGCAGATCTTGATGTTTTTGTTCGATTTCGCTTGGCAAAACCCCCTGATCTGTGCAGTTTGCCGCTTCCCGCCGCTCTTTCTGAGCAGCGTTTATCTTATAAACATTATTTATTATGGTAGCACTTAGACTAAATCGCCAAGGCACGAAAGATCGTCCTTTCTACAAGATTGTAGCAGTAGACAGTCGCGCACGTCGCGACGGCCGTTACATCGAGCAAATTGGATCATACAACCCAATGCTTGAAGGTACAAACTTCTCAATCGACCTCGCTAAGGCGGATGCATGGATTGGCAATGGCGCTCAGCCATCTGACACGGTTCGTGACATCATCAAAAAGGCTCGTAAGGCAGCTCTCGAAGCTTAATTTACGAATCAACTGATTTTTTAGAAGCCGCTCATTCACTTGAGCGGCTTCTTTGTGCGCGGGCTGAAAGTTCAATTTAGTCAAACTTGAAGTGATGCATCACCTCCGATGGGCTCCCGCGCATTTAAATCCTATTAAATAGTGTGACTGCACAGAAAAGTGCTTGCACGCTAGCAGATCTGAATAGACTCTCCCGACATGGATTATGCCTCTCTTATTGAGAAACGACGCGAGCGCTTCGCCGCAGTAGAAGTACTCATTACAGACCCCGATCTCTTTTCAGATCAGAAGAAGGCATCGGAGATTATGCAAGAGCATCGCCGACTCAAGAAGTTGTTGGATATGTGGGAGATTCTAGGCACAGCTAAAACTAATCTTATTGAAAATCAGGAGCTAGCCAAGGAGGACGACCCCGAGATGGTCGAAATGGCTGAAATGGAAATACCTGATTTAGAAGCAACCATCGAAGACCTTTCTGAGAAGATTCAGTATGCCCTACTCCCTCGTGACGCCAACGAAGATCGCGACGCTCTAGTCGAAATCCGCGCTGGTGCAGGTGGTGATGAAGCCAGTCTCTTCGTAGGCGAAGTAATGAGCATGTATGAGCGCTACTGCACGAGTCGTGGCTGGAAGCTTTCGCACCTAGAGAGTAGCCCATCAGACGTTGGCGGCTTCAAGGAGGTTGTCCTAAAGGTCACCGGCGAGGAAGTATTCCGCTATCTCAAATACGAATCAGGTGTGCACCGTGTGCAGCGTGTTCCCGCCACTGAAACTCAGGGCAGAATCCACACATCTACTGTCACCGTCGCCGTTCTCCCAGAAGCCGAGGAGGTAGATATAGAGCTCAAAAAAGAAGATCTTCATATACAAGCAACACGCTCAGGTGGATCTGGTGGGCAGCACGTAAACACAACTGACTCCTGCGTGCAGATCACCCACCTTCCCACTGGACTTCAGGTGAAATGTCAGGACGGGAGAAGCCAAACTCAGAACCGTGAGTTAGGTCTTCAAATTATGCGTGCCAAGCTCTATGAAGCGAAAGTCAGAGAAGAGTCTGACAAATATTCAGCTCAACGTAAATCCCTCATCGGCTCGGGTGATCGCTCAGAGAAAATCCGCACCTACAACTTCCCGCAATCCCGCGTCACCGACCACCGCATCAACTTCACGTCCCACAATTTGGATGGCATCCTAAATGGTCAACTCGGAGAGATTACAGGAAATTTGATGAAGGAAGAAATGGAGCAACGACTTGCTGACGCAGGCATGGAGTAACGCCTATCGACTTTGACACTTTGAAAACTATTCTAGAGACACTCGACTCCGGCACCCAGTGGCTCGAGAAAAAAGGCGTCGACGATGCGCGCCGTAACATGCAGCTATTGCTGTGTCATCAGCTCGATTGCTCTAAAATTCAACTCTACACGAGGTTTGATGAGCCAATGAGTGAGGCGAGTTTGATTCCGCTGCGTGAAATGCTGAAGCGTCGCGGTAATCGTGAACCTCTCCAACACATTCTCGGTACAGTCGAATTCTATATGCGCGACTTCTACACGGACTCCCGTGCGCTTATTCCGCGACCAGAAACCGAAGAGCTTTGTGAAATCGTCCTCAAGCAACTCCGCCCAGTTGCTCCACCAAAAATCCTAGACATGGGGACTGGCTCAGGCGTTATAGGCATCACCTTAGCGCTGGAGTTCGGAGCTCAGTCGCAGGTTGATTGCGTGGACGTTTCTGCCGAAGCTCTAGAGTTGACCCTAAAAAACATCACCTCTAATGGAGCTGAAAACTGCACTCACAAACAGAGCGATCTATTTGACACACTCGATTCGAAATACGACCTCATCGTTGCCAACCTTCCCTATGTGCCGGAGCTTGATCGCAGTTCACTGGCTACCGAGCTCACCTATGATCCCGACCTAGCGCTCTATTCAGGTGACGACGGACTGGACATCATTCGCGAATTCATTCAGAAATGCCCATCCAACCTTGAGATTGGAGGCATTATCGCCCTCGAAATTGGCATTCATCAGAATACCGAAGTCGAGAAACTTCTCGAAGATACGGGATTCACCGACATCAAAACATACCCAGACCTATCAGGCATCTATCGCTTCCCGGCTGCGCGTTGGGTCGGCAATTAATCAACCTCTATAAATCTCTAATCATCATGGATAAACTTATCGTACATGGCGGCCACAAACTCAGTGGCTCGGTCAACATTTCAGGCGCAAAAAATGCATCACTCCCTATTTTAGCAGCAGCTTTACTTACGGATGAAGATGTGATTATTCGTCGAGTGCCCGACGTTTCGGACACGAACTATATGATCCAGATTCTCTCGGCTCTGGGCGCCCAAGTCGAGCGCTCCAGTGGGACCGTTAGAATTAGCGCAAAAGATATCACTCATGATGCTCCGTACGAGCTCGTGCGCAAAATGCGCGCATCCATCTGCGTCATGGGGCCCCTTCTCGCTCGACTCGGCAAAGCGCGTGTTTCGCTGCCTGGTGGATGCGTCATTGGCGATCGCCCAGTCGATCTCCACCTCAAGGGGCTTCGGGCTATCGGCACCGAAATAGATATGGAGGGCGGCAATATGGACATGACGACCCCAAATGGTCTCATTGGGGCTGAAGTTGATCTTCGAGGCAAGCAGGGCCCTACAGTGCTTGGAACTGACAATCTAATGATGGCAGCGGTGCTGGCTAAAGGCACCACGGTTATAGAATCTGCTGCCGCTGAGCCAGAGGTCGTAGATCTCGCTAATTTCCTCATCGGCATGGGCGCTAAAATCGAAGGCGCTGGCACTAGCCGCATTACGATTGAGGGCGTTAAAAAACTCCACGGTGTCGAACACACCATTATCCCGGATCGCATAGAAGCTGGAACCTTCATGGTTGCTGGGGCGATGGCTGCCGGGGAAGCCGGAATCACGCTCAATCGAGTCTGCCGTGAGCACCTTTTACCTGTAGCCGAAAAGCTCACTGAAGCTGGGCATAGTGTTGAATTTAATGCAACGGGCACATCGGTAAATGTCGCACCCGGAGCACACCCAACAGGCGCCAAAATTGTCACCGCACCCCACCCTGGCTTCCCTACCGATATGCAGGCTCAATTCTCCTCGCTCTTCGCTGTCACCAAAGGTATCTCAGTTATTGAGGACACCATTTTCCCGCAGCGCTTCATGCACTGTGCCGAAATGGGCCGCATGGGCGCAGATATCAAAGTCGACAGCGGAACTGCTGTCATCGAAGGTGTGGAATCTCTCTCGGCTGCCCCCGTGATGGCCTCCGATCTACGAGCCTCTGCCGCGCTCGTTCTTTCTGCGCTCACCGCCAAGGGCTCCACGGAGATCAATCGCGTCTATCATATCGACCGCGGCTATGAGCATATTGATGAAAAACTTCTCGCTCTCGGGGCGCATGTTGAACGCGTTCAAGAATAATGCGCTGCGTGCTAGATCACTTATAATGAGTGATCTATTTAAGCGCCTAAGGGCCACTTTCATTTTTTTAACAAATCAGACATTTAAAATGTGTCGATGAGGTCTCGAAATATCTTGACGAACCTCTATCTGTAAAGGAGATTGCATCTCTTGATACGCGCTTCAGCGTGTTGACAAATCTTACGGTTGACGTGTGCACGCGTCACTCACTCCAGCTCACCAATAGCTAACCATGGCATCTAAAAAAGTAGCGAAAAAAATCGCAACAAAAACAGCGGCAGCCAAGTCTACTGTAAAGAAGGCAGCAGCCACGAAAACTGCGGCCAAAAAGACAGCAGCTAAGAAGACGACAGCAGCTAAGAAGACGACAGCAGCCAAAAAGACCGCGGCCAAAAAGACCGCGGCAAAGAAAGCAACACCTAAGAAGGCTGCTAAAGGCAAGAAAGAAACAACTGCCGAGCCAAAGTCAAAACTGCAAGCCCTCCTCGATGCAGAAGCTGAAGCGAAAGCAAAGCGCGCGAAGAAAACCCCCAAGAATCGTATCGACACACCTGAGATTCAGGAAAAGGTTCGTGAACTTATTAAGCTCGCCAAAGAGCAAGAGTATCTCACTTACGATGATATAAACGAGATTCTACCAAACAATCTAGTGGAGCAGGCTGATGTAGAGGCTATCCTCGAGCGACTTCGCTCCATGGAATTCGACATCATCGACGCCTCAGAAGTCGACCGCTACCGCGACAAGAAACGCGAAGGTGCTAGCGACGACGAGCCGAAAACTGAGCAAAAGCTAGACATCCTTGATGATCCAGTCCGTATGTATCTCAAGCAGATGGGACAGGTTCCCCTACTCACACGCGAGCAGGAAGTGGAAATCTCAAAGCGTATTGAGGATGCTGAACTTACCGTCCAGAAATTCCTTCATCGTTTCGGCTTTGTTTCAGAGTCCTACCTCGAACTGGCAGACAAACTCATCAAAGGCAAAGAACGCTTTGATCGTGTCATCCTCGACAAGAAGATTGAATCACGCGAGCGCTACATGAAGACGCTCCCTAAACTCTGCGATCAGCTTCGCCAGTGCCACGAAGAGACAGATGACATTTTCCGTAAACTCAATGCTAAAAACCCAAGAGGTGTGGCCAAGCTCGAAGTTGAACTTGAAAAACAACTCGCGGTCATAGCTAAAATCTATCAGCGCTTTTACTACAAGCAGAAGGTCGTTGAAGATTTTTGCGAAGTCGTAGAGGAATACCAGAAGAAATTCTGGAAGTACCAACGTAAGGTTGACGCGCATCCTGACGAGAAAGAATTTGAAACAAAGATCCGCGAAGCGCAGCAACTCTCATGGTTCTCATCCGAAGGCTTTGCTCAGAACAACAAGGATCTGCGCCACTGGATGAAGATGGCTTACAAAGCTAAGACTGAAATGGTCGAAGCTAACCTCCGCCTCGTTATTTCAATCGCCAAGAAGTACACTAACCGTGGACTCTCTTTCCTCGACCTTATTCAAGAAGGTAACATGGGCCTCATGAAGGCTGTAGAGAAATTTGAATACCGTCGTGGTTACAAGTTCTCAACCTACGCCACATGGTGGATCCGTCAGGCAATCACCCGCTCAATCGCTGATCAGGCACGTACTATCCGTATCCCGGTCCACATGATCGAGACAATCAACAAACTTATGCGCGTGCAGAAGCAATTGGTTCAGGAATACGGCCGCGAACCAACTCCAGACGAGATCGCAGAGGAGATTCACCTCCCTGTCGAGCGTGTCCGCGCAGTTCTCAAGATGGCCCAACAGCCTATCTCACTCCAGGCTCCTGTTGGCGATTCTGATGACACTTCCTTCGGTGACTTCATTGAAGACAAGGCGGCAGAAAACCCAATGGAAGAAGCTGGTTTCGCAATGCTCAAGGAGAAGATTATCGATGTTCTCGACACTCTCACCGAGCGTGAGCGCGAGGTGCTAGAGCAACGGTTCGGACTCAAGGACGGCTATAGCCGCACACTTGAAGAAGTGGGCCGCCAGTTCCAGGTCACCCGTGAGCGAATCCGTCAGATCGAAGCAAAAGCGCTTCGTAAGATGCGCCACCCTACGCGTATCCGCAAGCTGGAAGGCTTCATCGAGCTTCCAAACATGTAAGCCTAACGGCTCTCAATACATACTTTAAATCAAAAGCGCGTCGAATTACTCGACGCGCTTTTTTGTTTGAAAGACAAAATCGTGAAGCTTTCACGAAAAAAACTTAAGCGTCAGCAATCTCTTCAGCCGGGTAGGTCCAGATCTCGCTTAAGGTCGGGTGGTAGTGAGGGATCTTAGCAAACTGCTCAGCAGTCGAATGGAATGCCATGGCGACGACAATCTCATGAATGAGCTCCGCAGCCTCAGGACCGACAACTGAACCCCCGAGGATTTCTTTGGTTTTAGCGTCACCGATCAATTTAACAAAGCCATGTTCAGATCCATGAATCATGGATTTTCCATGATCATTGAATGGATGTGTTTCTGCGATCACCTCGCGACCAGCAGCTGCGGCTTCGATTTCAGTCATGCCGACCGCTGCAACTTGAGGATCGGTGAAAATACCGTAGAGTTTGAGGCGGTAGTCCATTTTAGCGAAGTCGCCTTCCCCCTCAATAAATTTGATGGCATTCTCAGCGGCGAGTTCACCTTGCTCAATCGCGATGTGAACAATTTCATAAGGGCTACAGACGTCACCACAGGAAAATATATGGGGGACGGAACTCTGCATATCGAGACCCACAACTACTCCACCACGCGAGTTGAGCTCAATATTAGCTGTATCAGCTCCGAGTCTCGTTGTGTTTGGTTTCCGACCTGTCGCAGCGAGTATTGCGTCGGCATCTACAAAGGTCTCTACCCCACCTTTTTCATAAACAACACGCTTTTTGCCGTCGGGAGTTTTCTCAACCCGCAATAAGCGCGTGCCACACTCGATCTTCATTGTCCTCGACGTGAGCGCAGCCTCTAACTCATCGGCTAGATCCACGTCCATACCAGTGAGTAAGTGACCGCTGCGTTGAATCACAGTCACCTCTTTATCAATTGCCTCAAAATAGTGAGCCATTTCTAAAGCTATCGCTCCTCCTCCTAACACCACAATAGAATCTGGAATATCGACCATGTCTAACACGTCATCTGACGTGAGGTAACCATGTTCATGTAGCCCTGGAATACCCGGAACAAAAACGCTCGAACCTGTGGCGACGATAAACGTCTTAGCTGTGACGGTCGTTGCGCCCCCCTCCTTGAGCTGAACCTCTAGAGTATGCTGATTTTTAAATTCCGCGTGCCCACGGATGAGCTCAAATCGACCATCCTGTAGTTGCTCAGATCGATAGTCAGAGAATTCCTTTATCAAGCGACGCTTACGCTCAATGACCGTCTCAGTGTTCACCTTGCTAGATGCCACCTCAATGCCAAACTTCGCCGCTTCTCTAACGACGAGATTGCGGTTGGCTGACTCAATGAGCGCCTTACTAGGCATGCACCCGCGTAGAATGCAAAGTCCGCCGAGCTCATCAGCTCCATCTATTACTACCACCTTCTTGCCCGCCGCAGCAGCAGTTCTAGCAGCGGCATAGCCACCACTGCCGCCACCAAGAATGGCCATGTCAAATTCTGTGTTCGTTGTCATAAATTATATTTTATTCGCCTTAGACTACAGCAATCCCTTTGTTTGTAAAACAGTCCGCATCTCATCGGCAGACTTCGCAATGCTGGCGATAGAATCTCCGCATTTTTCATTCGCCCTTTCATACTTAGCGCGCACCTCGTTTGCTCGCAATGCTCCTGAGACGCTTCTAATCAAAATGGCTAACACCTTTTCAGCGCCATAGGAATCCAAGGCAGCAGCATAAATTTCTGGATCCCGTTGGCTATCATCACCAATCAGGACAAATTTAGCCTGAGGGTACCAAGACGCGACTTCATCAATTGCCTGTCGCTTGTGCAGGTCGTGGCTTGGCGTCAACCATTGCTCGGGCGTTAGTCCCCAGTTGGTCATAAAAAGTCCGCCATCCGGAAGCTCGGCACGGTGAAAAATGCGCTTCAGAAAGTTTGCCAAATTCCAAGGTGAGCTAGTCACATAGAAAACGGGATGCTTCCCTCCCTCGTTGAGCTCGGTGACTAAACTGCCGACCCCAGGAACCAATTCACGCGTGAGCGAATTTCCGAACAAAGTAGTCTCTAGCATCTTCCCCATAGAAATTGACCCGGTTTCCATCAATGTGTCGTCGACATCGCTAATAATCACCAAACCCTTGTGCTCACGGCTACCAGTCAATTCCACCTCGGCAGAATACCCGTGCTTCGGCAAACTCACCTCCACACTTCTGATGTCTTCATCATAGGTGTCGTGGAGTTCGAAATAACCTTCCTTGTTAGAGCGCACAGTGATCAACCGATCACCCACTTTCACCTCAACCCTCGCATTGGGGAAATCGAGAGTAAACCAATTACTAGCCATTCTCTTGAAGTTCACCCACTTATCGTCCTCAGCTTTCGGTGCTGTCATCACGCGCAATGCCATCACTCTACCAAAAAGGTAAATCCCTCCTGGGTGCTGGAGCGCATTGTACACATCAGCCACAGGATGCGCCTTCTTGCGCGGTATCCAGAATGTCAGCAAGTGCCAAATCTGCCCGAGAAGCCATTCAACCACCAGCGCGCCATGACGTAACCATATCATCAATCGTTTCATCGATGCAATAAGACCTATCATGCGGTAGCGCGATTACAAGCGGGCAACATAACAGACTAGGCAAAACGACATTTTTAAACTATGCCATAGCAATGACTTCAGAGGAAATTCACGCATCCATTTACGCAATGGGACATAAAGCACGCAAAGCAGCCCATTCACTCTCACTTCTGAGTGCTAAGAATAAGTCTAGCATCCTGCGTGCAATGGCTCAGGGACTCCGTGACTCCTCTACTGCCATCCTTGCTGCCAATGCTCTAGATATCGCTGCAGGTTCCACTAAGGGACTCAGCGGCGCCTTGCTTGATCGCCTAAGACTCGATGCAGCCCGCATCGAATCCATCGCTGCAGGTGTCGACCAAGTTGCTGACCTACCTGACCCAGTCGGTGAGTCATTGGAAACCGTGACGCGCCCTAACGGCATCATCATCGAGAAAGTTCGGGTCCCTATCGGAGTGATTGGCATCATTTTTGAGAGTCGTCCAAATGTCACTTCAGACGCAGCAGTGCTTTGTCTGAAATCAGGAAACGCCACTATCTTACGTGGCGGATCTGAAGCGATCCATTCTAACAAAGCAATCGCTGAAGCTCTACAATCTGGTGGAGAAAAAGCGGGTCTCCCTGAAGGCGCTGTCCAGCTCATCCCCTTCACTGACCGCGAGAGCGTCAAAGTTCTTGCTGGTATGGATAAGTACCTCGATCTAATCATCCCACGTGGCGGCAAAGGCCTCATTGAGACAGTGGTAAGTCTCGCTAGAATGCCCGTCATTAAGCACTACGACGGCATCTGTCATGCCTTTGTTGACAAGGCCGCTGATCAGGATCTAGCAGTCGCCATCATTGATGATGGAAAAACGCAAAAGCCGTCCGTCTGCAATGCGCTCGAGACAGTTCTGGTACACAAAGACATAGCCGAATCCTTCCTGCCAAAGCTCGCTCAGCGACTTCAAGTTCGCGGTGTTGAAATCCGTGGTGACGAAGCCACGCTCGCTATTCTCCCGAACATCACCGCAGCCAGCGAGGAGGACTGGAGCACAGAATACCTGGACCTCATTATTTCCGTGAAAGTCGTGGGCAATCTAGATGATGCTGTCGCTCACATCAACCACTACAGCTCACAGCACAGCGAAGTCATCATCACCACCGATGCAGCCGCCGCGGCCCGTTTCCAGTCTGAAATCGACAGTGCTTGCCTATTCCATAACGTCTCCACCCGATTCGCCGACGGTGAAGAATTTGGCTTCGGTGCTGAAATTGGAATCAGCACAGACAAGCTCCACGCTCGTGGACCAATGGGCCTCAACGAGCTGTGCAGCTACCAATACCGTATCTCCGGCACAGGTCAGATCAAGGACATTGCTCGGCAGAGTGCTCTATAGCTTCGATCTTGTACATATGTGCGTCTCGGCTACGCTCTATAACTTATGAAAACTATTCTATGTTGTTGTGCCATCGGACTAAGTTCGCTTTCTTTTGCTGCTGAAACACCCCCATCTACCCCCGTGGCAGTCATTATAGATGTGCCCAGCCCAGCCTGATCGCTCGAGATCAGTAGCATCCACACGAAAGCGAACAAGCTGCTCATCGTGTGCCGTGCTCAGAAAAAAGAGGGCCTAGCTGCAGCTGTCATGTCAAAAGCTAAAGACTCGGTAAATATCCCTAATAAATTCACCAAGCTACCCCGTAAAATCTATGTCACAGGCCAAAAGTGGAACTACAGTGACGGCTATAAATCTATTACCGTTGGGGAGTTAGACAAGTTGCTGACTGGTGCTACGGAGGTTTATTCTTCTAGTAGACCACTCACAGAAAAATCCTTCATTGGTTTAAATTTGAAAGACGCGCAAGCTCTCGCGAAGAAAAACAATCTACCATCCCGGGTGGTAGAAAGCGATGGTAAGCCTCAGATGGTCACTAGGGACATGCGTCCCGAGCGCTTCAACTTTGCCATTAAAGACGGCAAAGTGATTCGCGTCACGAAAGGTTAGTTATCACTCACCCGCACCAAGCGTGTAATCACGCGGACTTTAAGTTTCCGCTTGGAATGCGCATTTGCGGCGCTCTGTAGTAGTCCCACCATTTCAGCACTCACGGCATGAGAGCTGTCGATGGTAATCTCTACCACCTGCTCTCCAGCCTTGTAAGGCGTCTTCTTTACCGAGTTCACAACGAGTCCATCTGCGGCAGCTACCTTTTCAAAGACATCTGTGATGTCATCGCCACCTGCCAGTTGCTTCACGATCACTGATGACAAGGGAACCATGAGGCCAAACATCACCAAGGTGAAAACAATCATTGTGCGCTTTGCCCAGACTGACGACTGGCCATCCTTGCCGCGGATACCAGCCATGAAGAAATTCATAGCAGAGCCTAACACGATAGCCACAACGTTGGTTCCAAATAGAACCGCCGCGCCTTGGGCAACTTGGTATTTACCAAAGGCCAAACAAATTCCAGTGGTAGCAATTGGCGGCACCAAAGCAGCGGCAATCGCCACACCAGCCAAGGCCCCACTCAGCTTAGGCCTAGCCAAGCAATAGCTAGCAGCCACGCCAGAGATGAAGGCAATTCCTAGATCTAACACGCTGGGTGCGCCGCGGGCGATGAGTTCGTCGGTAAGTCCGTAGCCACATAGTCTCGCTAGGGTTCCTAGCAAGTAGCCAACAGCAAGCGCTGAAACGAACCCCAGCCCAACAGCCTTCTGACAGCGCCTCCATAGTGGCCAATTCCCTTGTACCACAGATAAGCCACCGCCTAGCAATGGAGTCATCAGCGGCGCCACTAACATGGCCCCTATCACCACCGCCCCACTGTCTGCGATCAGCCCCAAAGCTGCAATCGCTGTGGCTAACAACATCAAGGAGCCAAAATCAAACGACCAGCGGCTCTTGTCTTCGATGTCCGCAAATAGAGCAACGCGCTCATCGCGATTAAGTTGTGGGACTGTAAGCTGTAGATTGCGCTCCAGGCTGCTCCGCAGGCGGTGGCCGATAGGTTTCTCCCCACGGATCACCGCAACACTCATGCCTTCCGTGCCTCTCAGTAATTTATCGGGAACTGTGCCAAAGAGCTTTCTCCTCACAGAGCTCACACCAGATGCTCCGATCAGCATCATTCCATAGCTGTCCTCATTGACCTCTTCGCGGATCGCAGCGTGGACCGAGTCATTTAGCCTCACCTTCCTAGAAACTGTTTCAGGTTTCACTCCTGAACGTCGTAAAAATCTCTCAAGTCTTCGCTCGCCCACTTCTAACGCCACATTGTCTGTATCAGGTTGGACGAAAAAAGCCGTCACATCTTCGCCAAATGCATCAGCTGCTAATTTTAAACCACGACGTGAATTCGGGCCGCCAGCACAAGGTAAAAGCACTTTCCCCTTGCCAGAATCACCTTCTCCAATACGCAGAACCATGATAGCACAATACACAGAGTCGAGTAACCCTTGAATAGTACTCCGGTAAAAATCAGGATGGCTCATCCTGTCCTGCAACACTAACAGGCTGGCCTTTGTCTCAGTTAGTTGAGTAATCACCGACTTACGTATGTTAGCGGTTTCGACCTCTCCAAGTTCGACATCGATCGTATCCTGAGATCTAACAACCTCTGAAATGCCATCCCACCAACTATCCTGATTTCCAGTAGCCCATACAACTTCACCTATCGATGGGCCATCTTTGACGCGAAGAACGAACAATTTGGAAGCATTAGCCCCTGTCAATCTCAACGACCATTGCACCAACGCAGCGGAGGACTCGAGGTCCCTAACAACCAACAGAATATTCACGCCCATAATCTAACCATCCACATTCCCAATCCAAGAAAATTCTATTCGGGAGCACCATACTCCAGCTTGGCTGTAATTACGGTGGAACTCCGCACACTGAAATTATTTCTACCGCGAAAAGCACGAAAAACTCTAATAGGCCTGCTTGATGAAGCAACTCTACCACGAATGGTAGCAAGCAAGTAAAAGTACTACCTATATTCTGACCCGTGCCCAACTAACCAGAATTCTAAATTATTCATTGTTAATTCTTAATAGGAGTCCTGCGACTAGGCTTGCAAAAAAGTGGCAACTATCACACATTTATACCAATGCCACACACCACAGCTAGTCTCATCAACCAGTGTCGAGAATCTGGGCTCCGCCGTACTAAGGCGCTCGAGCTACTCCTCGACATCTTACTAGCCTCCCCTAGGCCTATGACATTGGCTGAGCTTTCTGAGCACAAAAACCTTAACACTCAGTGTGATAGAGCGACAGTTTTTCGACTACTTCAAAGACTCACGGATAAAGGAGTAGTGCGTCGACTAGGGCTCCATGAGCGCGCAGCCTACTTCACTCTTCTGCTAGAAGGTCGGCATCAGGATTTTCTAATCTGCTCTGAGTGCGGCAAGATCGAGCCGATCAAAGCCCCGTGTCCAGTGCATGCGCTCGAGCGCGAAATAGCCACCTCCACGGGTTTCACAGGACTCTACCACGAGCTGGAGTTTTTTGGTACCTGTCCAGACTGCAGTAAGTAGGATGCTCCATCAATATGAGTAGTGACGACCAACTTAGTGACGGATTCATCAGCTTTCAACGGGTTGAAAAATCGGCATCCGAAAGAACTCTGAGGAACTACTCGCAAGCACTCGCAGCTTTCCAAAACTACATGGAGGAAAGCAAGTTTCCCGGCTGGAAAGCTTGTACCGATGAAGACTTCCGCCACTACCTCTACCATTGCATGCAGTTAGAAATGGCGCGCTCGACCATTCGATTACGGTTTTCAGCTCTCCGCTCATTTTACAAGTACCTCATCCACCGCCACGGTTTAGCCAAGTCACCGCTAGTGGAACTGCAGATGCCTAAGCAGGAAAGAAAACTCCCCACCATTTTGAATCCAACGCAGGTAGTGGAGCTACTAGAAGCTCCACTCAAAGCGGAACTATCCAAGCAAGCCCCAGACTGGCTACCACTGCGTGACACTGCGATTCTGGAACTCTTTTACTCCACCGGACTGCGTCTTTCGGAACTCACAGAACTCCAAGTCAACGACATCGACCACAGCCAAGGAGTTGCTAAAATCCTAGGTAAAGGAGCTAAGGAAAGGATTGTACCCATCGGCAGCTTCGCCCTCACAGCTGTGCAAAATTACCGCATCTCAGCCCGAGTCAATGAAGGATCGCTCTTCATCAACAAGAGTCGCCGCCAACTCTCAACCACATCCATTGGAACCATGCTTAAAAAATACTTACGCATGACCAGTATCCCCTTTCACATCACTCCCCACAAACTGAGACATTCGTTCGCCACGCACTTGTTAGATAATGGCGCAGATCTCAGATCCGTCCAAGAGCTGCTAGGTCACGCCTCGCTGTCCACCACCCAGATCTACACCCACGTCAGCACCAAGCGAATGAAGGAGTCCTACAAAAATGCCCACCCAAGAGCCAAGTAAGCGCTACAAATCTTTGCCTTTTCCATTGCCAGGCCGCAACGACCTAGGCAATGTTCACCACATTCTGCTTTGAAGCCACCCTCGGCACCAACACTGGCACATTTATATGAACGACCTCAACATTAACGGCACCGACACGCTGATTATCAGCATCTTCGTACTATTTCTCGGCAACCTACTGACGCGGAAAATTGGCTTCCTTCAAAAGTACAGCATCCCCCAGGCGGTCACCGGCGGACTCATAGTCAGCCTGGTCGTGCTAGCCATCGCCCTGCTCGATGGAGCGAAGATCATTTTTGACCTAAGCCTACGTGACCTACTGCTGCTGGCCTTCTTCAGCACCATCGGGCTGTCTGCAAAATTCGCCCGCCTCAAGGCCGGCGGTAAATCACTGTTGATCCTGCTGGTCTGCGCGATGGTATTCCTAGTGGTGCAGAACGTCACCGGCGTACTGATGGCTAAGCTGCTCGGCGTGCATCCGGGTATCGGACTATTCGCTGGCAGTATATCCTTTGCCGGCGGTCACGGCACGGCGATAGCTTGGGGCAATGAAGCTAAGGCGGCCGGCTTCGATCAAGCGGCCGTCATCGGCATCGCCTTTGCCACTTTCGGACTTGTCGCTGGTGGTATCATCGGCGGCCCAGTGGCCGAACGCCTGATAAAGAAGAACAATCTAGCACCCGACTCGGATTCCGATAAGGGCATGATGACCAAGAAGGATGCGCCAAAGACGGCCCTTGAACCGGTGACAATGAAGCGCATCATGACGACAATTTTCATCCTCGCCATCTGCATCTCGGTCGGCGACGTGGTCAACCGCTTATTCTTCGGCGCTGGCGTGAAGTTGCCCGGCTTCCTCACTTCAATGATTGTCGGCATCGCCATCACTAATCTTGCCGACGTGTTCAAAAAGGAGATCCGTCAACCTGACTTCGACAAGGTCGGCGAGGTAGCACTACAACTATTTCTCGCCATGAGTCTGATGAGCATGGATCTCAACGCGCTGAATGGTGCGATGGGCGCAGTGATGCTGGTGCTGTTCGTACAGGTGCTAGTCGTCACCCTCTTCGCGGTTTTACTGGTGTTCCGAGTGATGGGAAAAACTTACGATGCCGCTGTGATCTGCGCTGGCTTCACCGGTCTCGGGCTCGGTGCCACCCCAGTCGCCATAGCCAATATGAACGCCATTACCTCGAAGTACGGCCCCTCCTTCAAGGCTTTCCTCGTCGTGCCACTAGTCGGAGCTTTCTTCATCGACTTGGTCAACGCCATGGTGATCAAGTTCTTCATCGGTCTGCCGATCATGCAGGCGGCAATGTAAAAAAAGCGGGACAGCGAAGTGGCTGCATCGTCAATAAGCTCTGCCCTATATTACTCAGCATTCATCAGCCCTTTGATGCTATCCATCTGAGCCTTCCAAGCATTCTTGCTGTAGCCACCAGCGAGAGTCATCACGTAGGGAATATTGCGCTTCTGACAATATTGATAGACGAG
>Ga0233410_10000098_pt1 | contig 28861 bp, 42 predicted proteins | sample Na_anoxic_1_MG_FD_179869 | JGI IMG/M metagenome (GOLD analysis project Ga0233410, IMG submission 179869) | Seawater microbial communities from Saanich Inlet, British Columbia, Canada - Na_anoxic_1_MG | ecosystem: Environmental > Aquatic > Marine > Inlet | place: Canada: British Columbia...
ATAAGGCTGATAGACCTAGATTATTATAAGACAAATAAAAAAAATATTAAATTAAGAAAAAAACTATGACTAAAATAAATAGAGTAAAATTAAAACTTTTTAAAACAAATTTAAAACTATTAACAGATTATGCTTTTGAGTTTGATTATAAAAGTGTAATAACTGAAAGAATATATACAGATGAGGATTTGTTGTATGCTACATGTATATTAATGCACACATTATGAAATATAGCAATATCTAAAGGATTAGATAAATGATTAAGTGAAAAAACAATAATGATAGTATCTGAACAAATGTGAGCTGAATTAAGAAAATTTATAAAAACTTATGCAGATTTAGATACTATGAAATTAGCTGATAAATATATGAAATGAGAGAAATAAAATTTAGAGCTTGGAAAAAATCTGAGCAAGAAATGAAAATAAAATTTGATATAAATCAAATATTATGTTCTGAGGATTTTTTAACAGAAGAAGAATATAAAGATTTAGAAATTATGCAATACACTTGACTTAAAGATAAGAATTGAGTTGAGATATATGAGTGAGATATATTAAGGAGAACTAAAAAAACATATCCTTGATATTATAAAAAGATATATTATATAGAAACTATATTTGATAGAGTATGAGGTAATGATAGGGAGGTCATCTGAAATATATATGAGAATAAAGATTTACTAACTAAATAAAACATTATGAATTACAGTGTAACACAGTTCTGAAAAGAATTAGATAAAAGTAAATATACTTTTGATGGAGCTACTAAAACATTTAGTAGTAAAGAAAATAATCTAGTATTAGATTTTAATGATATAGATTGAATAACATTTGATACAGGTTCTAGTTGTACATTTAATACAGGTTCTGATTGTACATTTAAGACAAATTCAGATTGTACATTTAAGACAAGTTCTAGTTGTACATTTAATACAAGTTCTTATTGTACATTTGATACAGGTGTTAAATGTAAATTTAAGACAGGTTATAATTGTATATTTGATACAGGAGGGAATTGTATATTTAAGACAGGTGAACTATGTGTAGTAGTAAGAAGAGATGTATATGAAATTATAGAATTAGAAGAATGAAAAGAAATAAAATTGAATGAATATGGAGTTAAATGATATATAGTAATAGAAGAAGAAAAGAAAAAGGTTACATTAGAATTAACTAATGAACAGTTAGAAAAGATTAAAGACTTACTAACTAAATAACATTACTACCTAGTAATGAATTAGTAATAACTTAGTAACTTAATAAAAGAATAAATGAGAGAAATAAATTTATTTATATTCATAGTAATATTATGAATAATGTCAGGAGCATTAATAGCTTGAGTAAATTGAATAGTGTCAGAAGAAAGTGTAGTTATCACTTCAGCTCTTATGTTAGTATTATCATTTGCTTGAGTTTTATTTAACCTAACAGATTAAAAAAATGGATAAAACTTTACAGAAAGTAATAAAAAGAGATTTAGAAAAATTAAGGAGAATGAGGGAATTGAAAAAAAAATTACTAACTAAATAATATAGTAGATTACTTAGTAACTTAATAAAAGAATAATGTTTTGATTAGATAAAAAGAAAACAACAACTCTATCAGATGAATTATTTGGTAAACAAAATCTAGCTGAAATAAATATATATTGTGCATTTAAAGGCTATTGTAAATGAATAAGAGCTAATATAAAATATCAACAATGAAGCTTAGAATGAGTTAAAAGAATTAAGGGAGAAAGTTTATCAGAACTTTTAGATAAGATAGAATTATTTGTTAATGAAATTAAATAATGAAAAAATTTATAAAAGAAAATATTAATATAATATTTTGAACAACATACATAATACTTAATATATGGAGTATAATTATTTATTATCAAAAAGATAATATATCTGCTATGGTAGAAGCACTAATACAAATACCTTTAGTAATAGCAATAATGTTTTTATTAAAGTTGTGAGATAAATGGATAGTTTTAATTAAAAAATATGAAAAACTAAATAATGATTTAATGAAAGATAATATAGATTCATTAAAAAAACTATCTAAAATTAAAAAATAGAGTATAATAAAATCGCCGAAATGGTAATTATATAAGTCCTCTCTTTTCCTATTAGGTTTTGTATTCTCGTAATATCGTACTTTTCATAATAGACCTTTTTCAAAAATCCATAGGTTAATTTTTGTACCATAGTAACCCAATAGGAAAGAGGAGCTTCTGGGGCTATAAAAATAAGGAGTGGGAATATATAGTAATATGTTGGTTGCATACAAAAAAAGAGCATTAATGCTCTTTTTTTGCTGTATGGAAAACAACATATTTCCTAATCATTGAGAAATACTTTTGTATTATAAGCAAGATTTTATATATACCAAATCTTTTTCAGAAAAAACTATTTTTTCTTTAATAGTTCTACCTTTGTTTGTTAAAAACTTTGGTATATATTTTAATCAGAAGTTTTGTTTCGCTCTTTTTTTCATTATTGTATTTTCTTGAGCTTCTGCTCTTTTAGCTCTCATATACTGTTTATGATACTCTCTCATTTTTTCTTTATTTCTTTCTCTATATTCTCTTTGTTGTTCTCTTATTTTTTCTCTATTTCTATTTCTATAAACAGCAGCTTTTGCTTTTCTATCTATTACTTCCTGTATACTCTTATTGATTTTTTTCATAGGCTAATATCTATTATCTAATATATATTTTTTTAATTCTTTTTTGTCCTTTGGTGCTTTTTTCTTCATTTTAATAGAAGCCGAAGGTTTAGTGTATTTATTAATACACCGAAGATAACTACATTCACAATCTAATTTAGGATTTGTAATACATTTATTATACATAATTTAAGGCTTAGGTATTTTAAACTTCTTATTATTTTTCTTAATATATCAATCTCAATTATATAAAACTACAATCTGCTCTAATGATAACTCTATACAGATTTCTCAATATGATTTAGTTCCTATAGAAAAATTTTCTATTTCATCTAAACAATCAATAGCTCAAAAGTATCAATTATCTCTATTTACTCTATACCTATTTTCATCTACTTCATATTTAGAAATATGCAAATGTATTCAATTACTGTTACCTGTATTTCAAGTCATTCAGATAATATCTCATTTTTTTACACTAACATTACCAACTTTAAATTCATCTAAATGGGCATATCTATACATATTATTTCAATCAGATGTATATAGTTTTACCTGCTTTCAATATATCTTATGAATAGAGTGTACTACATCTCAATCTTTAATAGCATAAATAGGAGCAGGTATTCTATTACTCCCTATATCAATTCAATTGTGTCAATCCATTCAGAACTTACCATAATATTTTGGATTCTCTCAAAACTTTTGAGTAATATATCAATTTTTTACAATCATTTTTATTTTTTATCATATATAGATACTCAATCGTTAAGATATTGTATAACTTTTCAATATCTCATTCTAGCGTCCTCTAAATGTCTCATAGCTAAAATACTTTGAGCAATACATTCTCATTTATCTCATTCAACTTCTCCTTTTTTTAAAAAATCACTAAACTCTCTTGCACTTGCTTCTAATTCAAGTAATTCATCTCTGAATTTAGTAGCAATATTTTCAAAATCTAATCACATATATATAAAAATTATAAATTAAAATTATTTTTTATCAATTCCTAAAAGTGCATCAATTTTTTCTTCTTCTATTCAATTCTCTAAAACATCTTCTTTTTTCTCTATCTTCTTTTTTTGTTCTTTAGTAAAAGAAGCTCAATCTTTTTTTGCTCCTTTCTTTCATATAAGAAAAGCAACTATCATACCAAAGTAACTAATAAGAATAGGGTCTAGTTCTATTTTTATTCATAAAAAACTTGTATATATATTTATGATAATAAATGATATACTAGCAAATGTTGCTGTAATTAGCAAAAAATTTGTTGTACTTTTAAACATAATCTATCTATTAAATTTTAATATCCCTTTTTTTCACCAAACATATTGTATTTCTTCACTCTTTTTACAATGGTTTTTATAATTAGCTATTTTAGCTACTATTTTATTCCTAGTATATGTTTTAATGAGAGCTTCACTAATCTTAAACCACTCATTCACAGATTGTGCTTTTATTCAAGATAAAAACTTTTTATGTAATTTATCTATTCAATATAAATCAAGCAATCTCAGAACTCTAGTTAAATTTTTTTTGTCTATATTTTTATTTATCATTTTTTTTTAGTTTATCATTTATTTTTTTATATTTTTTATCTATACTTTCTTCATCAATAAACACTTCTAATACTATTACCCCTATTACAAGGACTACAAATACTGTTATTATAAAATATACCATAAATATAATTTTTAATTATTATTAAAATAATTTTCTTCCCTATATTTTTCTTCTGGGTCTTCTACATACTTAAATATAAATCCTCAGCAAGAATTTGCCCTTCAATTAACAACATTTGAAATAGACTTACTATGGATATTTAGTTCTATACCTGCTTCAGTAATACTATCCCAGTATTTTATTTCATTTCATTCTAAATTATACTGAATAATTGGTTTTCTTCAACCTTTTCTTTCAAAAGTCTTTTCGAAATCTAATAAATTATCTATTTTATAATTAATTAAATCTATAAGCTGTACCACATGTTCATCATGTGCTTCGGCCATTTTCTTTAATTCTTGTAATACTTTCAAGTCCATTCAGTTAGCTTGGACTTCTTTATATATCTGGTCAGTATAAAAATTAGTCATAATATATTATTAAAAATTAACATTCATCTTCCCTTAATTCGTGTATTCTTCTAGTGCTTAAAGCCATAAGATTATGAATATCACTAAGTTGTAAATTTATTAATATTTTTTCTTTTACAGAACTTTCAATTCTCTGTACTGTCAAACAACCTTCTTCTTGAAACAACATTTCTCTATATTCCTGTAAAGCTCATAAGTCTTTATCTTTATATAGATTATCAACCATTTGGTAGTTTTCCTCAAAGCTATCTCTAAAATTTAGGCTCATCTTTAAATCAATAATTAAGAATAAAATGTTCAACTTCTTTATCTAATCTATATTTAAGTACAAAGGGTTTTAAATATTCTTTTAAATAATTTCTCCAATCATCTTTTTCTTCCTCTGACATTGTCCATTGCATATACCAATCATCTATTTTGTTTAATTTTTCAATACTTCAAGGGTAAGTATCTATATATCAGCATATACTAAACATTTCTTTTATAACTTCTTCCAAGTTATTCTCATCAAATTTTTTCATTTTTAGAATTTAATAAATATTCTACTCTTTCTTTAATTTCTCCAATTACAACTCCAGTATCTAATAATCTTTTATTTAATTTATTATATATCTCTCCCCTATCTATAGCCCTAAGATTATATAAATCATCAGATATTTGTAGTGCTAATCTTGTTTGCTCTTTTCTTAACTCTTTAACATTATAACAATTTTTTATTTCTAACATAATAAGTTTTTAATTTTATTAAATATATCTTCTGATATAAGTGTTTTATATTTATCAAATTCCTCACACTCACAAGCAGATAATTCTACTGTTTCTTTACCTTTTTTAAGTCATTTACTATTATGCTTTAATATTTTTTCTTGTGTAACATAATCTAAAGGTTGTCATTGACTATAATTTTTTCTTCTCATTATTCATAACATTTATAATTTTAAAATTTCTGGTCTGCTTTAAATGACAGCATACAGCTAATCAAACAAAATTCCATAATATAAGTATTGTATAAAAATTATCTTTTTCAAAGTGCATTAATATATGTTCTAAGTTTCAATGTGTGTAAAACCAAAAATTAGTATACAATAAAGCTAATATCAACATAGATACTATAAAAATATGTTCAAGATTTTTTGTAGTTTTACAATTTCTTAAATACTCTGTTTTTCTTATTAAAAATATCAGCTCATAAAACAACCAACTTGTAGTCAGTATTAAGAGAACTATTGTAATGTATATATAAATCATAATATTTTTTTTAAGCTATATCAAAATCGCACGAATGTCTGAGAATATTTTTTCCATATTAGGTTGTTTTGATATTTTTTCAAATACACTAGAATTAAATATTAATCATATTAATATTCAATCTATATTATACAAAGCTTTTATATATAAACTTTTTGTACCTAATTCTTTTCAGATAGCTTTAATAGCTCAATATTCTTTGGAACAATCTTCAGTAAACCATTCTCAATTCTCATTTAACTTATCTATATAAGCTACAAATGTATAATAAGGTAATCTACTTAGCTCTAAGTTATCAACATTTAATTGACTTAATCCTGCTTTCTGTATTCAAGCAATTATACTAAAATATAAGAAGTGGAAGTTTTCTCAATTCTTTAATCAATTATGATTTAAGAATATATTACACCTATCAATTCCTTGATTAAATGCTTCTTCTTTATTATCTCTTAAGTATTTTTGTATTGCCTTAACTTGTTTTTCAGATTTTAATATTTCTTCTTGTTCCATTTTCTCTACTTCTTTTTTTCAACTTCTAACCATTTTATTAAAAACAGTTTGTCAATCTAAGAATCTATATCAGAAGTAGAACAAAAAAGTCATAAGTGTAATATTAACTCAAGCGTCTAATAATGTTTTTATTATGGTTTCTAATCACATATTTTATTAGTTAAATTAAAATTAGGTCATAATAATTTATTATCTTTATTAGTCATAATTATAAAAAAAATAGAATAAGGTATTTCTTATTCTATTTTAATCAAAAATCATTTAATGTAAACACCAAATAGAGAAAGAGTGTTTTGTCCTTGTTTTTATTAAACTAGAACTATTCCACAATCTTCATATTTGTATTTTTTGATTTCAAAATCAGCTGGTAATGTTGTTTCTATTCAATGTATAATTTTAGTATTTCACATTTCAACTCATTCAATAGCATAATTTTCTGTATAAGCTATTTTTTCACTAATATCTAAAACTAAATTAGTTTCTTGTTCTAATAATAAATCCATAATTCTATATTTTAAAAATTAAATTAAGCCACATCTTCAAAAGGTAATATTAAACTACCACTATAACCATATTTAACATATAAATTAGTAGTTCAATCTATATCTATTAAATTTATTCCATTTGCTTCTCAATAAGGAATTGTACTTTTATTGAATAAACTTCTTTTAAAAGTACCACATATACCAGTTGTATCATTACTCATTTTAATAAACATATCACTTAATTGTTGTTTTCAAGCTCACATTTGTGCAGGATAAGAATATTTTGACCCACAATTAGTTACACTTGGTCAATCGTTTGTAACTGTGTTTCAATCTTTATCTTTAGTAGTTGCTTTATTAGAATAAGGATTAGCAGTAAAACCAGAAGAATATAGACCTGCTACAACAAATAAATTATCTGTTCAACTAAATCATAGAGCATCAACAAAATCAACTGTATTACCTCATATCATATAACCACAATACTGTTGAGAACTATATAATCAAGTCCCTGCTATAAGAAAATAATCAGGTCATACAATAGCATATAAAGAAGAAGCATAAGCTCAACCTTTTATTATATTTGTTCTTTGAGCTTTAAGTGTAGTTCAATCACTATCATAACTCTTACATTCTCAATAATAACTTGTACTTGTTCAAGGTAATTTTATAAAATATTTAATAGACTCTCAATCTATTGTTCCTGAACTTAGTGCCTTAAATGAACAATAATTTGTTCAACTTGTAACAATATTAGATAATGTCCACCCTGCTGTTGTAAAAGCATTTTGTATTGCTGTCCAACCTATTGTGCTATAAACTCAACTAACTGTTTTAACTGTCATAATATTTATATTTAAAAAATTAAATTACTGTATAATCTACAGTTTCTATCACTCAAGGTGATATTATATTTGTTTCTATAGGCATTGTATAATTCTTTACCTCTACAGGCAATCCTCAACCTCAACCTCAACCACTTACAAGAATATCTCATAAGTATACTTTTCAATTTATTGTTGGCATAATCTTAATCAGTTATAATATAAAGTGTTGAAACACTAGGTGTTGCAATGGCATCATATTCAGCCTGTGTTAAACTAACAATATTAGTAATTTTGTCAGCTCAGGGTATTCAAGTAATACTACTAGGCACTCAAGGGTCTACCCATTCTGTATTATAGTCTGTTCAATCTATTTTAGCTAATTGTTGTCAAATAGTTCAGCCAACAGGAACTTTAGCTAAAGGAATTACGCTTCATAATTTATTTTTTTCAGCGTCTGTAAAAGCATTTGTATCAGCATTTGCTTCATATTTAGTTTTTACTGAACCATTTGTTTCATCTCAAGTGTTTGTTCAAGATATAGCCCCTAATTTATTTTTTTCATTATCAGTAAAAACATTTGTATCAGCATTTGCTTCATATTTAGTTTTTACTGAACCATTTGTTTCATCTCAAGTGTTTGTTCAAGATATAGCTCATAATTTATTTTTTTCAATGTCTGTAAAAGCATTTGTATCAGAATTTGCTTCGTATTTTTGTTTAACTTCAGCATTTGTTATTGTTGGAGTATTTACATATTCTGTACCCCCCCATCTAAATTGCTTATTATCATCAAGAGTTACATATATTTTACCAGACTCTCAAGGAGTTGGTAGAGAAGCAAAATCTGCAAACTCTAATATATCATCTACATAACTTGGTAAATATTGACTATCTATAACAACTCAATCTCAAATTACTTCCATTATTGCTTTATTTTCCCAATAAGAAAGGGTGTTATTCCAAACAAGAGTATCTCATTCTGCTTTATTAGTAATTAGTACATCGTGTAATTCATCTATTTCATATCCATTTTGGATTTTTGCATAGATTATTCAAATTGTTGGATTTGAATTTATACACCAACCCAAGAATACTAAATGATTTGGAGTATCTGGTTTTTCATCAGTTATTCCTCAATCAACAGAATCTAACCATAAGGCAGCTCATTCTGCAAAAGCACTTGTGTCCACATTTGGTATTAAACCCAATAGAGTAATGAAACCCGATTGGTTGCTTCCTATTTCTTCAGCTGTAATTCAAAATGTAGAAGCACTTGTTCCTTCTGAAGAAGAATTAGCAAAATCTGCTGTTAGGTTTGTACCTCAAATACTTCAAGTTATTTTTACAACTTTTAGTATACCCATAGTTCATCAAGAAGTATTCCTAACTCTCTCTACTAATTGTTTACCATTTCTCAAAGTAACATTTCAACCTTTTAATCAAGTGTTAAATGTTCAACAGTTATCATTCCAAGCAACTTGTCATTCTGTTACACTTTCGTTTGCAGAAGTATTAAAAGTCATCTTGTCAGTTATTATTAATTTCAAGAAATCTTCCTTTGTACATTTTTTACTAGTATTTGTGGAAACATCTACATATTCAATTAAGTCTGGTTGGTCAGCTGTTCAAGGAACTAACTGAGAAATTTTTATTTCTGACATTTTTATTTATATTAAAAATTAATATTCTTCCCATACAGTATTTATACTGTCTTCTGTAACAAGCCTTTTTCAATCTTCCGTAATTCTAGTGTCTGTATTTTGTTCTAATTCACGGAAGATTAAGGCTTCGTCTTCTGTCCATATAGTCATAATTTATTATGTTATTCAAATAAATTTGCTCCATATAATTTAGATAATTTTCTAAAAGCTCATCATATCCACTCAATTTGTAATATTCTTAATGCTTCTGGGTTAAGTTTAGATAAGTTTTCTCATTTTATTAGAGCATTTTTAAGTTCTCTAAAACTTTTTTCCGTAATAGATGTTTCAGTAACATCAAATCATTTTTCTATAAGTTTTTTATGAGAAGGAGTTATTTTATCTAATACTTTTCAACTTAATCATCTATACCATTCTACAAATCATTTTATATTTTTCTGTGTTTCTATTATTCTATGTACAGCTTTGTCTGTATCTCTGAAAAAACTTTGTACCATTTGTGCTTTAGGGTGGTAACTACCTAATCATAATTTTTCTAATGACCTTCAGTATCATCTTAATATAAGTAATCTATCTATATATTTATCTGATAATCAACCAACTCATTTTAAGTTCTCTAAAGCAGATTTATCCATTTGAGAGAATCTTTTTAATGTTTGTCAATCTTCTAAGAATAATTTTTCTACAATTTTTCTATATCTATTTTGTTCTGATAATTTAGATAATTCTTTCTCTAAAGTAGCTCTTTCTTTATTTAAAAGTTTTACAAAATCATCATTAAGACTTTTTGTTTCTGCTTTTGAATATAAGTCTTTACCTAATTGTATATTAGATTTGATTTGAGGTATTACTTTTTTTGCAACAGCTCAAGACTCTATTTCTTTTAATTTATTTATTAATAAATTTTTATTAATTCAAGTAGATTTTACAAAAGCTGTTAATTTTTCTGGATTATCTATTAATTTTTTTATTTCTCTTAATGACGTAGGAGATAATGTTGTTTCTCAAGCTATATCTTCTTTTAGTAATTTTTGAACAGATTTTAATTTCTTAATGTTTTTGGAAAAAACATCTTTAGCTATTGTGTATTCTTTTCAAAATAATTTATTTAGTGATTTTGATAATTCTTCTGAATATTGTGCATATAAATTAGCTTCATCTCTACTTGCTTTTGTTCATAATTTATCTAGTTGAGCTTTTGCTTTTATTGTTGCGTGAAATTCTAATAATTGAGATTTTGTAATTTTAGCATTTCTTTGTTCTATTTTAATAATAAATTCTTTAAATGCTTTTCATAATAATCTTTCAGCTTCCTGTGGAGTAGCTTCCATTATCTTAATTTTAAGTCAAGATTTACCAAATATAAGAGCAGCTTCTTCTTGTATATCTTTTATTACCCTTAATTTCATTTTATTTATTCAAACACCTGGGTCTGTTCAAGGAGCTACTTTTGCTTTTATTTTTTTGAAAAAATTTACTACAGAAGTTCATTTATTAGATGATACAACTTCTGATGTTTTAAAGTCTCATATAACTTTTCATAAAACACCTCTTTCTTTATTAAGCATTCTTTCGTATGTTGGTACTCATTCCACAAACTCTCTTTCAGCTATAATTCATTTTGCTATTAATTCTTCTTGTTTTTTAATTAAATCATTCTTTAATTGTCATAATTGAGTTTCTGCATTAGGAAATTTTTTAAGTAATATTTTTCATTCTTGACTTCTTAATATTTTTAATCATTTCCCTTTAGCTTCTTTAAATATAGATTCTGCTATTTTTGGGTGTTTTTCCAAATAGAGAACAAGGTCATCATCAAGTCCTGCTATTTTTTTGTGAAACCAATCTATTGTATTTGCTGATTGTTTAGGTGCAGCTTTAAATAATCCCCACGCTCATCAAATAGCTCTTGTTAAAAGAGGGAATGCTGCAGCAGATACTCATACATCTAACGCAGACACATCTCATTCTTGAACAATATTTAAACCTGCTGTAAATTTTCACATTTCAAGTGCGTCGTGTAAATATCTAGTAATTTTAGGAAACCTAGTAAGCATTTTACTTAAACCATTCCATTTAGACATAATGGTTTTTATTTTTGCAGGAGCTGTAAATTTTCAAGCACCAAAAACAACAGAAGCTAATTCTGTTATTCATTTTCACACATTATATCAAAAATCTTTATTTTGTCCTGTTGTTTCTACTATAAAGTCCTCTCACTCTTTTCATAGACTTCTTATTTTTTCAGAAATAGGAGTAATTGCTCAAAATTGTACATCTTCTTTATACTCTGGGTCTACTTGTTCTCTTAACCATTCTCACAAACTAAAAACCCAAGCTCAAGTTTCTCATAAAACTCTTGGAACTCAAGCTGTAATACCTGTTGTCATAGATTCTCCAAAATCATCTACATTTTTTACATATTTTCATATCATTCAAGGTATAGTAGATTCTTTTTCTAATCTTTTTCTTTCATCTATTTGTTCCATTACTTCTTTTACTCTTTTCTTAGAATCTTCTTCTGAAGCATTAGGATTATTTTGTCTATATTTTTCTAAATTATTTTCAAATCTTTGTATTTGAGTAGTATATTTTTCTCTTAAATCTCTTTGGATTCATTCAGTATCTCATCACAATATTTGTAATGAGCTTTTTATAGAATCTTCTCCTGTGAAAAACCCTTTTATGTAGTCTAAAGGTGTAAACATAATTATATTTATTAGTAATTAAATTATTCTATACCAGATATATTATCATTAGCGTCAGCGTTATCATAAGCTCATACCCTTACTGTTGGATAATAAAATTCTTCAAATATTTCTTCTTTTAATTCATCATTTTCTCATAAACTAAAATCAAGTAGTGTATCTAAATTATCTCTAGCTACTCATAACATATTTTTAGCTTTTGTATTAAATTTTCAACTAGTATCTTTTAATTGAGGGAATATAGGTATTATTCTTTTAGCTTCCTCTGGAGATACTGCAACTCAACTTATAGCATTTAAGTAAGAAGCTATTTGTTGTGTTGTTAGTTGGTCTAATGATGTCATATCCTCTCATATTGTTAATCAAAGAATACTAGCCACATCTTGAGTTATTGCTTTTACTACATTTGTCCCCTCATTTCTTTTTATCTCCATTATTCTAGTCATTCATTTAATTACAGCTATTTCTTTAGTTAAATTTTCTTTTAATGTTTTATCTCATAATACTAATGCTCTTATTTCTGATTTTAATACATCTTGTGGATTATTTCACTCTACTATGGCTCTAATAACATTTTGTCTTTTCATTATTTGTTCCATATTAGAAGTAGTATTACTTCAACCACTAGCTAATTGATTAAATTTCTTAATTAATTCCTCATTTTCTCATCTAAAATCTTTTATATCTTGTAAATATTTTTCAGTTAATTCTGGGTGTTTTAATTCCTTTGGTGTATCTCATAAATTTATTGATATAGCGTCATTTATTGCTAATCATTTTTTTGTCTCAACTCAAAATGAACTAGTTGTTTTTCACTCTAATTCAGCTTGTTTTTCTAATATTTTTACAGCATATTCATATTCTTCAGCTCTTACTAAATCATTATCTTCTATTGCTAAATCCCTTAATCTAGCTGCTTCTGCTATATTAGCTTCTAAATTAAATACAGATGTACTTAATCACATTTGAAGTTCTAATTTCTTTTGCTCTAATTCTACTCTTGCTTGATTCTTAATTTCTTCATATTTAAAATCAGCAGATTTTTGAGCTACTGTATTTTGTGTTGCATATATTTCATCATTAATAGTAGAAGTTTCGCTCCTAGCCATACTTAATATAGTAGAATATGGTAAATTAGGATTATTTTTTCTAATATTAGTTATTATTTTTCTTTTTGAGTCTTCTAAATCTTTTAATGCCTTATTTGCTTCATTTAGTTCTTTACTAGCTTCATCTAATTCTGGAGTAGTTATTTTTATACTTCAATATTTTTCTATTAATTCTTTTTGGTCTTTTTTGAATTGTTCTATTAATTCATCTGTTTTTGATTTAACAACTTTTACTTTTTCATCACTTATTCAACTTTCTAATTCTGTAGCATTTTTATTAATTAAATCTGTTTTAACTTGTAATTCATATTTTGATTGAGCTTCTAACATTTCTTTTGTTGGTTGTCCTCAATTTCATTTTAACATTTCTGACCACACCTTACTTCAAACAGCTATTTCATTTATTTTTAATCATTGGTAAATAGTATCAGATGTAGCTCAAAATGTATATTTATTGAATTTCTTTGTAACGGCATTTCACTCTACAACAGCGTCTGAATAAGGATTTTTATATTCTACATTACCCATTCAAAAAGTCATATTTAAATCCAAAACATCTTTATCTGTTTTTGGATTAAATACAACTTTTCAGTTAGATATAGAAAAATCCATACCATTTTGTTTAGCAAATTGTTCTTGTTCATTATCAACTGTTCAAACAACATTTTTTTGAGGATAACCTCATTTTGTGACAATATATTCTACCCTTTCTCCATTTTCTTCTCAAATAAGAGTATTTCAAACTCTCTCCATATTTGTAACTCATTTATTCTCCAAAAAATTTTCAAGATTATTTAAGTTAGTTCATCTAGCTTTAAATTCTTGAATTGTTTTAATTGGTTCAAATTTTTCTTTAATTTTTTCAGCAATAATTTCTTTCTTAACATCTTCATCTCTAAGTTTTTTTGCTTCTTTACTAGCTTTAGCTTTAGCAAATGCTTCTTGTCCTTCTTTTACTTCATCTTTTGTTCATTCCTTTATTTGTTCTATCATATCTTGTTTTTCCTCAACTTGTTCTATCATATCAACAACACTAGTATCTTCTACAGGTGGTTTTTCTCCCTCTTTTATTTGTTTTTCTCAAGTTTGTACTAATTCGTCTATTAAATCTCCTTCATTCAAAGGAGTTTTTTCTTTTTTCATAAATTCTTCTGTTTTGCTATCTGTAACTACTTTTGGAGTAGTAGGTATGTCTTGTTTTACTTGTTTATTAGGAATAGGATATTCTCTAAGCTCTTTTCAGTTTTCAGTTTTTCCTTTAAGTGTTCAATATTTAGTATCTTTAGGCATAATATTTTGTTAAAAATTATTATTTATTTAATTATATCTAGTTTTGTAATTTTTACAAACTAGTTAGCTTCAATTCTTATCATTCATTTATTTAATGCTTTTCAAATCTTAACTGTTCAAGTATGAGATATTCATCAAACACCCGATAGGAAAAGAGGTTCTCACGGCGTGAAATCGCTTAATATTCAATTATCTCTTAGTGGACTTGTGTCTATTTCGGTTGGGATAACCTCCCATTCTTCTGTTATTGGGTTATATTCTAGATTATCATTCATTGCAAATCATATAAAATTTTGTTTTGTTCAATCTCAATTATCTGTAGTAAAATATCCTCAAGTTAAATCTACGCTTTCATATATTATATATCTTAGTTCTTGTGCAGTGTAATTCCAGTACATTATAACTAATCTACCATTTACTAAAATCCTTCAACCTGCTGTCATTCTATCATTACTTCATATTTCAGCTTGTGGTAAAAATTCAGTAACATTTCAAAATGTAATATCTGTTCAGTCTACTAATATATTCCACATATCGGCTCATTGACTACCTCAAGTAGCATTTCATTCTGAATAATATATATAATTCTCAAAACTTACTTTTCATAAAAAGGCTGAATTATAATTTCATTCTGCTGCGTAATTTATATGTTCTGGTCAAGCCACTACTGTATCAGCTGATATGTCTATAACATAAAATTTATCATCTGTTCATCAAGCTATCGCATAAAGTGCAGATGTACTATCTCTCCTAGTTAAAGCCCGTTGATAACTATTTCAAGTTGGAGTATGAGTGATTGAATGTAATGTTGTTGGTGTAGCTCAACTAACATCTAATAAAGTTATGACATTTGTGTAAGCAACTAAAACTCTTGTACTTGTCATCTCAATAATACTATCTATAGCTCCATAAGACCAACTTGAAAATCAACCAATAGTAACTCATTTTGTGAATGTAGTAACATCATTAACTATATCTATTGTTCCCGTCCAACCATAAGTTCATATTATTGTTAGTTTTCAAGGTTCATTGAATACTATAGGTCATCAACCTCTTAAGTCATATCATAAATAATTAGTATTTAATGTAGTTATTGTTCAAGCATTTACATTTATTTCTATTGTGAATAATGTTGTTTGTGTATAATCTTGTTGAAAATGATGCCCCATAGACATAACACATTTATATATTCAGTTTTCACTATCTGACTCATAAACCATAGCTCAAGTTAATATAGAATAACTATAACTATTTATTGTAGCTCAAGCTATATGGTCAAAAGTAAGAGTAGTATTTATTTTTTTAACAGATAAGTAAATAGCGTCATAAGCGCTTCAGTCTTCATAAAATATAGCATTAAAATCACTTCATAATGGTACAATTACGGCTCTAGGATAACTAGTCATGCCTGCAGTAAATAGAGAAATATCTCAAAAATCCTCTGATTGTATAGCTTCCCTGTAACAAACGGCGTCTTTTTCATCTATTGCTCAAGGAGTATCGTCTGGTTGTACTGTAATAGAATAAACTCATTCAGCATAACTTCAACTACCAGAATCTCAACTATCTCAACCTCAACTACAGCTTTCTACTATACTTTCTTCACACGACAATAAATCAGTAGAAAGTCAAGGTGTTTTATTCTTGACTTCTACCTTAATATCTTGTAAGATTTCTTGTTTTTCTGACATAATTTAGTCTATTATTGAATAAATTAGTTTAATTTCATAGAATTTAGGACTTCAAGTAACATTTTGTGATTTAATCTTAAAAGATATATCAAAAAAACTATTATCTGGGTTAAATTTAAATCTTCAAGGAGTTGTTATGGTTTTTAATGCTTCATATCAACCTCAATCTATATTTACTTCTACAAATATTCTATTACTTTCACTAGTATCTCTACTATAAATTTGTATTTCTTCTATTTTTTTTCTCTCATTTTTTTCTTTTCACTCAAAAACATCTAAGTATACTGTTCACATATTTAGAACAGTATTGTTATCATAAGTTTTATAGTATCAAACTCAAGTAGTTGTTCCGTATTTATATGAATAATAGAATCATTTTCATATTTTAGGTACTCATAAAGCTCCTATAACATCAATAGTTGTTCAGTTTGGTGCAATATTAAAGGAATATTCAAAACACTCTGGAAATCATTGTTTTTTAGCTCAAAAACTAACTAATGTATGTCCAGAACTTTGATTATCATTTGTATCAACTAAGAAAAGCTGACCTCATAGGGAAAGAGTTGCGTTCCATAGTCAATGGAATGTGAATTTATTTACTCAAGCTAATTCACTTTTTTCTGGTCTACTTATAGGCGTGTATTGGTATCAGTCCATATATCAAAATTCTCATTCTTTTCATATAATGAAATCAATTCAATTGTGATTTAATGCTCAAGTAACAGGGAATCATAACTCTATTACAGAATTTACAGATGATTCTTCTATTATACTTCAAGTTTTAATTGAAGTTATGTGTCATTCTTTTCAGAAAAGTTTAATAGTAGTTCATCTTTGAGTTATATCTAATATATCAGAAGTACCTACAGCCACCCATTCTTCCACTCATAAAGTATCAACTTTATATAATCAAGTTCAACTTGCTACATATAATTGTCTTCATAAATAATTATACATAGGAAAAGTATGTGTGTCATTATCTACTAATACTCATTCTGCTGTTCATAAATTTATCGCTATAGCGTTAGTATAATTTCATTCGTACGCTTCTGAACTAGGAACTTTAGTACATATATATCACTCAATAGGTACTTCTTCGTGCATAAAATACAGGAATCAATTAAATTCTATTGCATTTGTTATTATATCTGTTCAAGATATTGTGTGTTCAAGAGAATCTCATTCTATATCATAAATAACTCAATCTTCTCAATATCAAAGAGTTTTTTTAGCTCAAGTGCTACTTGTTACATCTACAAATCATAAAACTAAATTTCAAGAAGTAGATACTTTTTGTTCTGAAGCAGGAGTAATAGATATAAAATCTGAATTTGATTTTAAATCCATATTCTCTGAAAAAACCACTTGTTTTCAAGTAGTCAGTTTATCATCAGAGCTTGTTCATCAATAAAATTTGTTCCAAACTTTAGGTATTTTTTCTAACATAATATTTTATTATTAAAATAAGTCGCCGTCAATATTTTCTTCTGGATATTCTAGGTGTATAGGAGAGTTATCTCTTTCTGATAATTCTTTCATAGCCTGCTCTCTTTGTCTTATGTATTCTCATTTTTCCATATTTGATTCTTGTTGTTTACCTATAGATTTATACATATATGGTAAAACACCTTGAATTAATACATCTCTATAATCTTCTGGAATAATAATAAGATTTTCTGAAGTTTGTTCAGTCCAATCAGCAATTTTTTTGGCTCATCTGATTTTTAATCATTTTGTTATTACTTTATCTGGAGGTGGTGCTATAAAGAAATTATTGGCAGAAAGGCAGAAAATAGGTTGGTCTTTTGGTTGATTAACAGCATAATATTCCCATTCTTCTGGCAGATTTTCTCTAGTAACAGGTTTTGCTTTTACATACACTAGTTCTCAATTATCGTAAGTTTTTCCGTCATAACATACACTTATTTCAGATACTTTTTTAAGACCTGCAGTAGTAGCTGCTATTTCTGGTATTTCATACGCATAAGTTCAATTAATTGTATTAGCGTGAAATTTTCCCTCATTAAATTTTTCTCTCATATAAGAGACCATATAAGACCAAAAATTGTTTTTAACTATATTTAGGTATTTTAAGACATTTTCTCTATCTATTTGTTCCTCATTTGTGTGGGTTTGGTCATAAGCCAAATCAATCATATTATTTACATTCATAATTTTTTGTTTAATAAATAAAAAAAACATAAACTATATGTAATAGTTTATGCTTTTTTAAAAAATAATCAAGGGATTAAAATTATTCAGCATCTTGTGCTATAATTTGAAGTCTATACATTTTTTCAGCACCTTCAGTGAAGGTTTTCAATCAGTATCTTCACCAAGTCATGTAGCGAGTGGCAAGTTGTTTTTGAACATCTTGAACTTTTAGATTAACTTCTTTTTGTAGACCTAAATCTATAGAACCATTTTCCATTAATGCATTATTGATTATAACAGCACCACATTTATTAGCAGCGTTATCAAAATTAGAAGCAATAACTTTGTAACCTCTTTTAGAGGTAATTTCTAAGCTATTTCCTGTATCGTCATTAGCGATGATACCTTCTAATTTAGTTCTGTTTAGAGAAGTAACTTCTTTATAAGTAGTTCCAGCTCCAGATAATCCCATAATTGCACTTCTTAAGTTAGCTCTAGTTGCAGCAACTGAAGCTCCTTTAAGAACATCTCAAGCGTTAGCTAAAGCAGCAACTATTTTGAAAGTTACACCATTAACTGTTAATGTGTCATTAGCAGTAGTAACAGCGTTTAAAGCAACTTCACAATATGCAGTTAAGTTTGTAGAAACATATAATCTCATATTTTGGAAAGAACCTTTATAACCTCTTTTAAATGTTTCATCAGAAACTTTAAAAGTATTACCGATAGCAGATTCTCCAATATCTGATAATTGGAATGGGTCTACAGTTAGTGAAATATTAGCGTCATCAACACCTTCGTTGATTAATGAAGCGTAAGCTCTACCATAAGTATTAACAACATTTTTAGTAGCCCCTTCTGGAATTAATTTAACAGCAGCAGCATTAGTGCTTCCTGCATTTAAAACTTCATTAAAGAAATTACCTTCTATATCTTGTTTAATTCTATATGCAGCTTTTGGAGCTTCTAAAGAAACAACATCGTAACCATTTTCTAATCCGTCAACTTCATCATATACAAAAGATATAATTGGAGTTTTATTGATTACTAATTCTTCATCTGCATAGTTGATACCTTGGTCTTCAACATCTGTATATTTTTCATAAGAATCAACATTCATATATTGACCTCTTGGGTTTTTTAGTGAATTACCACCACTAATTCTTCTAACATTAGCTAAGTCCATAGCTATTAATCTTTCCTCTAGTAAAGATTGTACAGTTTTAGTATATAACTGTTTTATAAGTGCAGATACATTGTTCATTTTTAGTATAAATTATTGTATAAAAATTTTATACAACTCAGAATCCTATTTTTTAATCATTCATTTAGCTCTAGCGTATTTCAAGAAATCAGCTCAAGATAACTTAGTAGCTTCTTCCTCTGTTAAGTCTGTTATTTTTTTTCTAGCTTTAGTATTACTACTTTTACTAGAAAAATCTTTAGAACTTTTAGATTCTGTAGGTTTCTTTGCTTTAACTAAAGTAAGTAAATCATCTAAAGATAAATTGGGATATTTTTCAGATTCAGATTTCATTTCTTTTTTAAATTCAATTGCGTCTGGATTTTCCAAAAAGAAAAATTTTAACTCATTATCATCTATTCCAGAATCATCATCTTCATCGTCGTCATCGTCCTCATCTCAATCGTCATCTGATTCTTCAAGTTTTTTTAATTTTGCTTTAAGTTCATCATTTTCAGATTTTAGAGTTTTATTGGCTTTTGACATTTTTTTCCAATTACTTTTTTTACTTATTTTTTTAGTAGAGGTTGTATTATCCTCACTATCATCTTCAGACTCATCGTCAGAGGTTGTAGTATCCTCACTAGAATCATCGATATAATCGTCGGCTGTGTCGTCAACTATATCAAATTCTAATTCTTCATTAGGCATATTGCTAATTATTAGTTTATAAGGCTCTTTGGAGCTTAGAGTATTAAAACCCTAATTGTTACAATTTTGTAACAGTCGAGTGTTACAAAATTGTAATTTATTAGCTTTTTAATCTTAGAGTATTAAAACCCTAATTGTTACAATTTTGTAACAGTCGAGTGTTACAAAATTGTAATTTATTAGCTTTTTAATCTTAGAGTATTAAAACCCTAATTGTTACAATTTTGTAACAGTTGAGTGTTACAAAATTGTAATTTATTAGCTTTTTAATCTTAGAGTATTAAAACCCTAATTGTTACAATTTTGTAACAGTCGAGTGTTACAAAATTGTAATTTATTAGCTTTTTAATCGTATACTGCTTCTTTATTTTCTTCTTCGTCTTCTTTTTCTGCGTCTATCATATAGTCAATTAATCAGTCAAACCATATATAATCTTGAACTCTACCTCTTGTAAGGTCAAGTGCATTATATAATGGGCTTGAATTAGCTATACCATATTGGTCTTTCATTCCTCTTGTACAGTACTTTCTTATTCACTCAATATCTTTATCTATGTCTTCTATCATATATCAAACTCATTTATAGTCAAGTTTTTGTAATTCTTCTAACATAGTTATAAGGAATTCCATTTTCTGATAATTCATATCGTGTATAGATACACATTGAGTATTATCTACATTTGGAAACGATTGCATAATCTCTACTTCCAATGCTTCTTGTTTATTTTTATTCTTTTCTAGTATTTCTTTATACTCTTTAGATTCTTTTAATATAGTCAATTCATTAATTTTACTCATTTTGTATTAGTTAAGGTATATAAAATTGTAATTATTAAGCACCACTTAACATATTAGCACTTTCTTGCATTTGTCAAGACATTCCTTGTGCAGTAACATTATTTACAACACTTTCAGAAACTTCTGTCATCTGTGCTTCTTGTCATCATTGAGCCTTTACTAAATCAAGTAAAGAGTTTCTATAAATCTCAACTTTAAGTGATTGAGGAGCAGCTTTTATTGCTATTAGGTGCGTTAATGGGTCAAGGTCTGACTCTATTTTAGGTTGTATGTCTTGTATAAGTAATGCTACATTTTCTTGTGCTATAATTTCTTGTGGAGTCATTGGAACTTCTATCTCAACTTGTGGCTCTGGTATTCCAGAAGATATTAGAAATCTTCTAGCTGAATAATTTTGTGCAGCAACAGGTCTTTGTATAGTTTGTAGAAGTGGCATTGTGTTTGCATAGGCAACTCTCTCTTTATCTCTCCTTTTATCTAATTCAGCAACAGTAATTACTTGAATTCTTACATTTTTTTCTGATAAGAAGTCATTTTTCTTTAATTCTCTAGGATAAATTCAAAAACCAGTATTGAAATTAACAATTTTTCTATCTCAATCAGCAAATCTTTCTTTATAACATCTAAACCATAGTTGAATAAGTTTCTTTTCTCCCCAAGATTCAATTTTTGCTGCTAAAGCTAAGTTAATATCAGTATTATCTTGTTGTAAAGCATTAGTTGTAGCTGCTTCCCTTCTTTGTGGAGTAGAACCTTGAGTAAGTTTCCCAATAGAAGTAGAGCCTTCGGTTTGTTGGTCAAGTGAATCATCTATAAGATAAGAATTGTCTGCTCTGAAATCTCTTTGAATTGGTGCTACAGCATTTTGTAATGACTCTCATTCAAGAGGATTTGTAGCAACTAACTTATTAAATCAGAAATTAAGGTCAGCTTTATTTTTTATTAGTCTAGTATTATACATATACATAGGATAAAGTTCAGCTTTAGATTTTTTAAGTCTTAATGTAGCCATTTCTGCTTTAACTCTTTGTACATCTCATACATAAGTACCAATTCTGCTACCAAATGGATTATTTCTTCTTGGTTTCCAGTAAGTAAATGCAAATGGGAATTTAACATCTGATATTTCTTCTCATTTTAATGATTTTAATTCTACTATGTCTAAAAGTATAGAATTAGCATTACCTGTTTCACATTTTACTTTCATTGTATCTTTTGGTCATACCAAAGTAGTAAAGTGTGTATAAATAATGTGAACACTATTGTTAGTTGTTGTGTTACTGTCGGGAATAAGTCCTGCGTCTAATTGATTGTCTTTTTTAACATTTGTTGTAGAAAGACTACCTATTAATTCATCAACTATTTCTTCACTATATTCTTCTAGTAAATCAGCTTTATATTTATCTCTTTCAAATCAAGTAAACCCATAATCATCATTTACATAATCTCAATCTGGGTCTGGTATCCATTTTTGAGGATTAATATTCTCAAAAGTTGGAGATTTAGTGAATCAATCCCAACCTGTTTTAGCTACAATACCAACTCAAAACAAAAATTTATCCCAATCTCTTTGATATTTTAAAATTTCTATATCTTGTTCATTAAAATCTTCTTCATAAGTAGCATTTAAGTTTTTTACAACATAATCTCTACCTATTTTTGTAGAAATAAACTTAGATTGTGGTCTATCAATGTAACTTCTAGCCATTAAAGCACAATGAATATTAAATAAAGTAGTATCTCATACTCTATCATCTTTTTCTCATTTCTTAACAGCTTTCTTTTGGTTATTGTAAAGTTTCAGTTCTTTTTTGAATTCTTCTCTAATCCCTTTAACTAAAGTTTCTCATCTTGAGTACTCCTCGTTAATTTGAGATAAGATTTCGTCTTCGCTAAGCCCTGTAACCTTAATAATATTAGCTAATTCGCTCATAAATTAATTATATTAAAAAGTATATGTGTAAAATTATATACCTAATAGGAAAAAAGTAAAGGTGTTAATCATATATATCTAATAAATCATCTTGTTCGTTATTTTCTTCGCTATCTGGATTCCAAGTGTCGTCTGGAGACTCAAGAAATTTAAGTAAATTCTCATCATCAATCTCTGCTTGGCTTTTATCTGGAGCTAATTCCTTGTCAACAATTCATTCTGAATGTGCTTTTATGAAATAATACATTCTAAAACTCATTGCATCAGCATAATCGGGACTTCTACCAAGAGCAGCTTTCATATCTTTCTTTGATTCTAGTTGAATTTTCCCGTCAGTATCTAAATCTTTTTGTTTTATAAACAATAATTCTTCTTTTAATTGTTCTTTGTAAGGACAATTTGGATAAATAGAGATTTTAGGTAGATATCTTTGTAAATAAAAGAAAGATTGTACCTTTAAATTCTGATAATTCCTTTTTTTGTAGTGTAGAATTTTAGATTCATAAGGATTTATTGCTGATTGATTACCAATAAATCATTTACAACCTAATAAATCAACAAGTCAACCACCAACTCAAACCTCATCAACTATTACATTAGAAATAGGAATATAGTACTTGTCAATAATAGGTTGAATAATTTGTGCTTGAGTTGTAAGTGTCGCTTTTTTAATGATTTGTATATCTGTAATATGACAATTTTCCCATAAAGTGATGATTGTAATATCTTTTCATTGTCTAGCAGCGTCAACTGTTAAGTAAAAAGTTCAATCAGTTGGAGTTTTTTCTCTTTGGAAAAATTCATCTACAGTATCTATAGTAAATAAATATGCTTGGTCATCTGTATAGTGAAAATTACCGTAAAGTAGTCTTTGTTTTGATACTTCATCTAAGTTTTTTAGGTTTTCTATATATGCTTCTGGTAAAAAAGGATTAGAGGTAGGTAATGATTGGACGAATGCCCTATGTGGAGGTAAATCCTTTTTTTCCCGTAATTTATAAAAATCTGTATATATAAAGTTCCTTCAAGGATTACAAGTCATAAGCATTTTTGGTATTTTTTGTACCCATTGAACTACTTGATGTTCTCATAATTTAGGAATTTCATTTATTACTCATTTTTTATTTTTTTTAATCCATTCTTCACATTCTTCTTTTGATTTAGAATAAAAATATTGTTTTCCTGTAAGATTTCTAAGACGAGAAGATAGTATTTGTTTTGCTTTATCAGAAATTTCTTGAGCTTCATCTATAAAAGCTCAAGTATATTCCGAACTTCAAAGTCTATCAAACTCTGGGTCTGAAGGATTTTCAGCCAAATCAATTAAAACAACTCTACATCAATTCTTGAATGTAAGTTGTGATTTTATATCATCGTATTTGTATGAATCTTCTGAAAATCATACATCTTTTAGTATTTGTTTAAATGTAATAAGTGTAGATAGTTTTATTTTTTTTAATTCTGACCTACCTATTGCCCGAGTGCTTCAAGGTTTTGTTGCTATTTCTGTAGCTAGCCACAAAGAACCAAGAACAGATTTTCATCATCAAGCACCTCAACCATATCAAACTTCTCTCGTTATATCGTCTTGGATATAATTCCAAGCCGTTTCTTGTTGAGAAAAAAGTCTAATAGGTGGTAATCAGTTATTATTAGTCATTTAAAATTAGTTATTAATTATATTTAAAAATAAATCATCAAGTTTTCTTGAGTTTTCATCTACAGACTTTAGATATTGTAGAATTATCTATTCATAATTCTCTAGTTATGTCAATTATAGAATCCCAAGTTTTTATATATTCTCAATTTAATGTAAATTGTTTTACTTTTACACTATTATGTAATTCTCATCATCTTTTTCATAAGCTAGGATTATTAGTTTCCCATACAGTTCTGTATCATAATTCTTTTCTTCTATGTTGCATATTTTCACTTCTTGTTACCCATTCAAGATTATCTATATGATTATTTTCTTTATTTCAATCTTTATGATTGACTTCTTCTTTGTTTTCGTGGTTATTTATAAAGTGTAGAGCTACTAATCTGTGTATATAAATACTATGTTGCTTGTTATCTTTTTGCATTCTTGCAACTAAATAACCTCAATTAGCTGTTCAAGGAATTAAAATTTTATGATTTCAATTCCCCCACCTTCATCATTTTATACTTTTAAATAATCAAGTATTACTGATTTGGTATAATCACTCAAATCATTCTATGTCTTTCCAAGTTTCCATATTATAAAATTATATACTATTATCTGTAGTATATCTGTAAATAGAAATAAGTCAACTAGTTATTAATTATTTGTATCTGAATTGTAGAAGGAATTAACTCTTGTTCCATATCTTCATTCTTAGTTACAGCCCTTATTTCCTTAAAACTCTGTTCCTTTATAGCCAACAAGTCTTTTGTATCAAGAAATCAGTTATCTAATTTATTATGAAGTTGCTCTGTAGCTTTCTCGTGAAGTGAAAAATCCTCTGTAACTGTCTTATTCTCAAATTGCGTTAATTCCTCATCACTAAACCATATTCAGTCATCATCAGCTAATCATTTATCAATTTCTTGTTCATTAGCTTTTTTGTAAGGAATAGGAGTAATTCATTTCTGAATCAATTCTTCAGCAAATTTTGTTTCTTGTTCATAATACTCTTTTCAAGTAAGTCATCTTGTTTTCATAATGTGGGGGTGTTAAGTAATACCAAATAGAGAAAGGAGGCTGGTGGGGGTGGTGGGGTTTTTATGGTTAGTATGATAATGTATTAATTTGTATTGTCAAGTTATAAGTTTGGTGGGGGGAAGAAAAATTGTTGGAGGAGGAATTATGGAGGAGGAATTATGGAGGAGGAATTTTTAATTGTAAAAGTCTAGTAATTGAAAATGGAGAAAAAATAATTAATGGTACAGTTACAGTTACTGATGAAAATCCATTTGAAGGGGGGTGTGTGGGTCTGTCAATTTTTCATTTTTAAGAGACTACCTTTATTTTTTTTTGTCTACAATTAAAAGTTATATATTATTTATACACAATTAATAATTAATTTTTAATAATGCTAAAAAAACAAGTAGAAAAAGAGAGCATAAAAGATTATTGAAAAATTATTTGTTTATATCTATATATATCAATGTAAATGTAAACTTTTTTTTATTATTGTAAACTTTTTGCTTTATATATATAACATATACTAGCCTATTTTATACTATTATTTTTTTAAAAGTTAATATAGTTAATATAGTTAACAAAATTACACAAGTAAAATACCCTTTTTTTTTAAATTTTGTAGCGATTTCAAAAAGGGTGTATTTTTGTGAACTTTTGCATTTTTTGTTAACCTTTTAAGAATAAAAAAAACTTTTTACTTGACTTTTAAATTTAATTGTATACAATCATATATATTAAAGTATGTTTATATATATTTATATATATCTAAACAATACTAGCTCTTTAAAATAACCCTTATAATTAAAAATTTTTAGAACCAGTAAAGCCTTTACTGTTTCTATAAAGTTTTTAATAAACTTTATTTTTAATTTTTAATATAACACTATGAGTTACAACACCTTTCAAAATGTTACAACTGAGCAAGTTGACAATCTAGAAGACTTACAAAATGATTTTGCACATAGAGAAATATACAAAGAAGATTTTATATATCTCTTAAATTCTATTAAGTGGAACTTGTTTAGTTTATGATTTATCAAAATCAATGAACTTAATAAAAAAGAATTTTGATATAACATTAATTCTTTTTTATTAAGTTTTAATACTTGCAAAGTATTTGTAGCCCTGGACTTTTTAGACACTTTCACACTAGTTAAAGTGTCTAAAAAGGACTACAAAACAATAGAGGTTGTAAAATGAGTCTACATTGACCAATTTAACAACACTATAACAAGTCTATTAAAAAAAGACTTTTCATATTAATATTATAAAATAATATAAATATTTTTAGATTATATAATTATTATAATTATATAATCTATAAAGTTTTTATAAAAATATACAATATACAATATATAATATAAAAGCCTATTTTTAATTTTTAATGCAATAAAATATTATGATAAACACTAAAATTAATTTACTAGATTTTATTAAAACATCTAGTAAATTAAAATCATTATACAAAAAAACTAGTGTGAACTTTAAGGAACACTTAATAAAAAATAAATTATTAGTTAAAATAATAGAGTATGACATTTGCTATATAAACAGTAAATGCAATAAATATAAAATAATAACTGAGAGTAATTTTAATGATAGATTTTTTAACATAAACAGTGATAACATTGTTTATATATATAAAAATGATGTGGATGTTAATAATTTATATAATTATTTATATAGAACATTTTATATAAATAATGATTCAAGTATTACTATTATAAAATAATATAAATATTTTTAGATTATATAATTATTATAATTATATAATCTATAAAGTTTTTATAACAATATACAATATACAATATAAAAGCCTATTTTTAATTTTTTAATACAACAATTATGTTTATAAACTGAGAGTATAAGTACAAGAAAAAACAAGACTTTATTGATACAATAGAATCATACTTATTTCTAAACAATATAAATACTACTAGCTTAAAGTTTACTAGACTTTCAAAGTCTGGCTGAATTTTTCAAAATGATGAAGTGTATTTTTTAGTTTTATATGATACAATCTTAATTGATTTTAATAAAACTACTAGAGATATAAAAATCAATGCACAATATGAAAGTAACACTACAAAGGAAAAAATAAATAGTTTTTTTTGTGATTACAATGTAAAAAGTTATATAAAGCAATATAACTTTAATTTTTATCTAGTTAAAGACTACATAAAATCAAAAAAAGACTTAAAAAATAAATTAGATAATAATATTATAACCCCTTGTTATAATATTATAGAAACAAACTTAAATAATTTATAATAATTTTTAGAATCAATAACCCCCCTTGTTTTTCTATTTGGTGGTTTATTGATTCTATAAAGTTTTTATAATAATATAAAAACATATTTTAATTTTTAATATAATACTATGATAATAAATAAAATAGTAAAAATATATATAAATAAAGAAAAACAAAATATTTTAGTTGCTAGTTATTATACTGCTGAAAAAAATATTAAGTTTTATACATTATATATAAATAATACACTTATAGACTTTAAAGACTTAAAAGACTTTGAAAGTAAACAAAAAGAATATATAAAAAAATATAATTTAATAAAAATAAAATAAATAATATACTTATTTTTATTTTTTTTTATTTTTTACTTGACTTTATAAATTATCTATATATACTCCAATATACATAGATATACTTTAATATATAAAACATAACACCTATGAACAAAAAAGAAGTGTTACAGTGGTTAAAAGACCACACTTGATATACTCTGATAGAAAATCAAGAAGTAAGTAATATAACACTTACAAAAATGATAGAAAGTGGAGTAGCCCATTATTCTTTTATAGAACATTATGTGATAAAACCCTATAACAAACAAAATAATATAAAAGACTAGAAAAAGTCTTTTATATTATATATTTTAATTTTTTAATACAATATTATGAAAAAAAATCCAAGAGTAGAGAGACTCTTAAAAATAGTCAATCAAGAATATTATTATAAAGATATTTATAATAAAGATATAACAATATCACCACAAGCAGATAATAGTGATAATTTTGCTTATAATTGTTTAATAGATTCTATAAATGAAGATATTATAGAATTTACAAATTCTAATAATATTAATTTTGAAGTTATCCAGAAAGATAATAGACAAA
>Ga0233410_10000099_pt1 | contig 28804 bp, 18 predicted proteins | sample Na_anoxic_1_MG_FD_179869 | JGI IMG/M metagenome (GOLD analysis project Ga0233410, IMG submission 179869) | Seawater microbial communities from Saanich Inlet, British Columbia, Canada - Na_anoxic_1_MG | ecosystem: Environmental > Aquatic > Marine > Inlet | place: Canada: British Columbia...
GCCGCCACAGTGGCTCCACTTGTAGCACAGGACACCCCTGCTAATGCTCCTTCAGTTGCAGCAGCCTCCGCCAGCGCGGAAGCTGAGGCTCCAGAAATGAGCGAGCAGGCTGAAAAGGCCATCGAACGCGGACTTAAATTTCTTATTTCCAGCCAGAATAAAGACGGCTCATGGTCCTCTAAAGACCCGAAGAAGGCCGGCGGTGGAGGTTACTCGATCGCTGGCACCAGCCTCGCGCTCATGGCTTTCATGGTCGAGGGACACTTCCCAGGATTCGGCCCCTACGGCAATGCCCTAGATCGCGCTAAGGACTACCTTCTCAAAAGATCCAAGGACTCACCCACTGGCGCCATGGGCGTGAAGATGTATGAAATCGGCCTCTACACAATTGCCATGTCAGAGCTCTGGGGAATGACCAGTGACCCCGACGACAACAAGGAAATCCAGGTCGCTCTGGAGCGAGTCGTAGAAGTCATCCTAAGATCGCAGAGCCCACTCGGCGGCTGGCGCTATGCTCCCCGCCCCGACTCAGGCCAAGACACATCAGTCACCGCCATGGTTTTTGTCTCGCTCGCCTCTGCACGTGAGGCTGGTGTGTTGGTTCCCACAGAAACCATCGAAAGACTCACCGGCTACCTCCGGGATCAGGCCTTTGACGAGCAACGCGGCGGCTTCGGCTACCAAGGTAAAGGCTACACCATCGCCTGTACAGCCGGTGGCGTCTATGCTGCGCAACTCGCTGGTAACCGCGATGCAGAATGGGTCCAGCAGGCGCTCACCACCCTAGAAAATGAACCTAAAATGTTCTCTAGAAAAGAAAATGGCCACTTCTACTACTCGCACTACTATGCCATGCAGGCGATGGTCCAAGCTGGCGAAGAACACTACGCCAGATGGTATCCAAAAATCAGCGAGGCCCTCATCTCACTCCAGCAGCCCAACGGCTCTTGGCAGGAAAAGGAACTAGACTACCCGCATAAGACTCCCATGTCGATCATCATCCTCGGTACCCCGAACCGATACATCCCAGTTTACCAGCGCTAAAACTCACCTCAGGTCTAATGTTCCACTCACGCAGTAATAACTCTAGGCCTCAGCGCCTATTGCAGCTCGGCATAGCCCTAGCATTAGCCTTCATAGCCCCGGCAAACGCAAGCGAACAAAAGACCGGCAAGCACCTCTTCATCCTCTCTGGTCAATCAAACATGACCGGCACACTCAAGGCTGCCTTCGAGGCGCGTGTTGCCGAACGTTTTGGCAAGGACAATACCGTCGTCGTCATGCGCCAGAAATCAGGCCGCGGCATCCGATTCTGGGTCGCCGACTACGGCCAGCCCACCGATCGCGGTCTCACCGAAAAGAAGATGAGTTCCAATGGTATGGAATACAAACCGCTGATCGAAACCGCATTGGCTGCCGCAAAAGGACAATCCTTCGACACAGTCGGCTTCATCTGGATGCAGGGAGAATCAGACGCCAACAACCGCCTCTCAGAGGTCTACGAAGAGAGCTTCTTAAAGTTAGTCACACGCCTCAAAAAAGATCTGCAGCGCGATGATCTCTACTTTGTCATCGCCCGCATCAACGACTACGCACGCAGCAGACAACCCAACCAACACTGGGTCAATGTCAGAAACACCCAAGTCAAGCTAGGCGAAACCAAGGGCAACGCCTGGATCAACACCGATGACCTCAACGGTGGCGATGAAAAACAACCCGACGGCGACATCCATTTCCCAAAACATGGATCCGTCATCGTCGGCCAGCGACTCGCTGACAAAGCCGCCGAACTAATTACCCAAAAATAGACACCAGCCCAAACTGGTCTTATCATACCTCTCATTCATCTATGAACGCATTTTCCAGAACCTCTATCAGCTTACTCGCCCTCGCCTGCGCGAACATTGCCGCATTGCCAGCAATGGGCCAAGACCAGCCAGCAGCAAACGACCAAATCGTCGGGCTCAACGCCAAACTGGAAAAAGCCAACTCATCCGCCTCCGCAGCCAGAAAAAAACTAGCACTCCGCCGAGTCATTCGTGAAATCGAAACTCTGCTCAAAAAGAATGAAACATCACCGAGCCGTTTTGAGATCCTTCACGTCCTCTTCCGCTCTCAGCAAATGCTCGTCAGCGTTGATGACTCAGCCGCTAACCGGAAATCTTTCCTAGCGACTTGTGAAATGCTCGCAGCTGCACCCAACGAATACGCAGCCCTACGCCTCGATGCTGATATATTGCTCACTCAGGCCAAGTCCGCGCGAAAGGGCGCTGACTCCCACGCCCGCTCAAATGCGCTCCGCCCCTTGGTAGAGCGTTACCAAGACACAGCCGTCGAAGCAAAAGTCGTCCGAATTGCCATGATCATGGCGCTAGAGTTCGGTAATACAAAGCTGGTCAATGACCTTCGGAAAATCGTCGCCGAGCGTTTCCCCGGCGACATGGACCTGATCAACTTCCAGCGTGACAAGCTTGCCGGCCAGGTATTTGGCGCCCCATTCATCGGCACCTTTCAGCGCGGAGATGGCAAATCGATGCGCTTTCCAATGGACTTTCTTGGCACCACATCCGTGCTCTATTGTTGGTCGAAAGAAGACAACGGTCTTGATGACCTCAAGGCTCTAGCCACCGCCTGGAAGAAGGCAAAAGTTGAGCAAAAAGCCGACGGCCGGCTTCAGTTCGTCAGCATGAACATGGACGACCTGCCCGATGCCGGCGAAGCAATCTTGCGCAAACACGGACTCGACTGGCAGGCGCTCAAAATGCCTAAAGGCAAAGACAACCCGATTTATCAAACCTATATAAAACGCGAAACCCCAACGCTCCTAACCATCAGCCCAACGGGCTACTCCGCCATCTACCAGTCCGGCGGCCGCAGCAATAGAACCTATGAGCGCCGACTGCAGTCGATGTTAGCCAGCCAATGGGCCAAAGCGAACTACGCCAGCCATCTCCAGTCAATCTTCGCCGGCGAGTTCCTTATCATGTCGGCCAATGGCGATTTCGACCCAAGCGCGCCACCTGAGTACAAAGCCATCAGCTCGGAAACCATCACTCCACTCCCCCGCACCGCTGCCTCAGTACCAGAGGACACACTCCGCGCCATTCAAGCATGCTTCACCGCTGCCCCTGAGCGTTATAATACACCGCATGACCAAGTCATTGCGGGCTACAAAAAAGCCGACGCACTTTGCTTAGAAGCCATCGAAGCACACCCAGAGGCCCCAGATCTATGGATCGTGCGCAACCGTCGCATCACAGCTCTGATGGGCTTGTGGAAAGTGGGTGCTGACCAAAATGCCTTTGACTCCGCCGTGGCTGAATCCAAGTCAGCAATCGAGGGCAGCTTCCCACCCGGCACCGATGTGGTCGCCAGACTCTGCCTCGCTAGGCAAGACCTCAGCGCACCTAAAGCCGACCCAAAGGCGATCATCCATAACTTCGTCAAAGCAGCAGGTGGCCAGCAGGCATCAGGCCCCGCACTCACTGCTGCCTCTCTCCTTGCGCTGGATACTGGAGATCGCTTACTGCACGATCAGTACCGTAGAACTTTCCTAGACAAGCACGCCGACAACCCGACGATGTGGACGACAACCGCCTTCCTACTGGACCGCTACCATCGCTACCGCCAGTTTCACCCCCCATTCAGTGCGGGTTGGACCTACGGCCGACGCCAAACGTACTTCATGTCAGTCGGCACACCTGAAGACGCCAAGCGCAGCTTCAGCACAGAGCTCAAAACGCTCGATGGAACAACTGTCAAAATCCCCGAATCATCCAATGGCAAGTGGACCGTCATATCCTTTGTCCCCACGGCTGCGGGCAACGGCTACTTTCAGCGTTATGCCCGCTTTACCGGGAGCCGGGCGTTGAAAGATGTCAACCTGATCAATGCAGTTCTGGATGATGATGCCGATACGGCACGCAAACTACTCGAAGAGAAAAAGGTAAAGGAGAAGAATAAACCTGATACTACCCCTACTCTGCTCGTGCCAAACGGCATGCAAAACCCTCTGGTGCAAAAGCTCAACATCGTCCCTGGAGTCAACATCCTCATCCTTCGCCCCGACGGAACTATTGCCGCCGCACTGAATGGTTTAGCGATGAACTACCAAAAAGGAACTATCATTCAAAATATCATCGAGGCAGAAGATGAGAAAATTGTCGACGAAGCGATAGCCAAAGGTGATCTCAAAGAAGCCAAGCGCCTGGCCTTCATCCATGCTCCTCTGAAACAATTGAAACCAGAAAACGCCCCCCGCAACTGGAAACCTAAAAAGATCAGCGTGCCACACCTCCGCAGCCGAGCAAAGGTCTACCAAGCATTGGGCAACCTAAAGGCAGCCTTTGCCGACATCGAAAAGGCCTACTTAGCCGTCAATATCGCAGCCGGCTACATCAGCATGCGGACGGAAGACCTCGAAGAAACCGAGACCCTCAAAGACTCCATTTCCGCTGCCCTGAAACAGCCAGAATCAGAGTAGTATTCAGCTGTTTGAGCGTCGGGTGAACCCATTGAAATGAATACCAAGATGGCCGCTCTGGCCAATCTTGATCACCGGCGCCACGACATCTGGCGTGACGCCGGCTCCTCAAAGCTGGTAAATCTATAAACCATTTCCCGGCGTAACATTGAAAGAACTTGCTACCATGAACAGATTTCCTAGGATTTTTATCACCCTACTTGTGCTTGCCTGCGCAAACCTAGGGGCACTACCAGTGATGGGCCAGAATCAGCCGCTATCTAGTGATCAGATCGTCGTGCTTAATGCCAAACTGACCAAGGCCAGTGAATCCAAGTCTTCAGCCAGAAAAAAACTAGCACTCCGGCGGGTGATCCGTGAAATAGAAACTCTGCTCAAAAAGAACGCAACTTCTCCAAGCCGCTTCGAGATCCTCCACGTCCTCTTCCGCTCTCAGCAAATGCTCGTCAGCGTTGACGACTCAGCAGCCAACCGGAAATCCTTTCTCGCGACTTGTGAAATGCTCGCAGCTGCACCCAACGAATACGCAGCCCTACGACTCGATGCCGACATCTTGCTCACTCAGGCCAAATCCGCGCGAAAGGGCGCTGACTCCCACGCCCGCTCCGATGCGCTCCGCCCCTTGGTCGTGCGCTACCGTGACACCGAAGTCGAAGCCAAGGTGATCCGCATCGCCATGATCATGGCGCTAGAGTTCGGTAATACCAGGCTGGTCAATGACCTGCGCAAGATCGTCGCCGAGCGTTTCCCTGGCGACATGGGCTTGATTAATTTTCAACGAGAGAAACTGGCGGGGCAGGTCTTTGGAGCACCGTTCATCGGCACCTTTGAAGACAGCAAAGGGAAAACGGTGCGGTTTCCAATGGACTTTATGGGCACCACCACAGCTATCTATTTCTGGTCGAAAGAGGATAGTATGGAAGACCTCAAGGTGTTGGCCGAAGACTGGAAAAAAGCCAAGGTGGAGCTAAATATGCCCGGACGTTACCAGCTCGTCAGTATGAATATGGACGATCTTCCCGATGCCGGTGAATCGATTGTGCGTGAGTTGGGTCTCGACTGGCCGGTGCTCAAAATGCCCAAAGGCAAAGACAATCCGATCTATCAAACTTATGTCAACAGAAGCTTGCCAACGATGACGTTGCTGACGCCCACCGGTTATGCTGCGCTGTATCAGTCGTCTGGTGGAGGGCCGCGTAAGAGTTATGAGCGCTGGTTCCAATCGATGCTCGCTAGGGAATGGACTCAAGCTCGCAACTCCAGCCAACTCCAGTCGGTTTTCGCTGGCGAGTTCCTGGTGATCGATGCCCAAACAGATTTCGATCCCGCCGCGCCACCAGAGTACAAGGCGATTGCTTCGGGGAATACCGCCAAGCAAGCGAAGCTGCCCCGCACCGCCGCGTCTGTCCCAGAGGAAAAGCTGCACGCGATCCAGGCGTGCTTCATCAAGCCGCCGCTTCGTTACCGCACACCGCACGATGAGATACTGGCCAACTTCGAAAAAGCTGACGCACTTTGCCGTGCCGCGATCGCTGAACATCCGCAGGCTCCCGACTTGTGGATCGTGCGCAACCGACGCATCACCGCCCTGATGGGCCTGTGGAAGGGCCGCGCCGAAGCCACTGCATTCACCGACGCTGTAGCCGAGGCCAAGCTTGCGCTGGTGGGCAATTATCCAGCAGGCACCGATGTGGTGGCTCGACTTTGTTTGGCAAGGCAGGCGCTGCTCGCGCCCGACGGCGATACCAAAGCTACCATCAAGGACTTCATCAAGGAAGCAGGCGGAAAAAAAGCCTCCGGCCCATCGCTGGTAGCGGCCTCGTTGCTGGCACTGGATACCGGCGACCGCCTCCTGCACAAACAATACCGGAGGAACTTCTTGGACAAGCACGCCGATGACCCAAGCCTGTGGACAGCCACCGCCTTCCTACTGAATCGCTACCACCGCTACTGGATGTACCAACCGCCCTATACAGCCGGCTGGACCTACGGCCGACGCCAAGGGTATTTTCTTACCACTGGCGCAGCCGAAGACGCGCAAAGAACTTTCCAGGCAGAGTTCAAAAATCTTGATGGCGAGACTGTCAAAATCCCTGATTCCTCTGACGGCAAGTGGTCCGTTATCTCGTTTATCCCCACCGCAGCAGGCAATGGGTATTTAAAGGGGCAGACCGCCTTCGTTGCAGATCGACCCTTTGACGATGTTAAACTAATTGCCGCCGTCTTGGATGATGATGCCGATGCCGCACGCAAGCTGCTCGAAGAAAAGAAGAAGGATAAAAGGTCGAAACCCGCCACCTTCCCAACACTGCTCGTGCCAGGCGGCATACAGAACCCGATCGCCCGCCAGCTCGGCCTCCTCGGGGTGGATATTCCACCGGGCACACGCCCGAAAATGAATGCGCTCATCCTACGGCCCGATGGTAGTATCGCCACAGTAATCTCAGGCATAGCGATGAGCTTCGGCTATGGCCCCGTCGTCCAGAACGTCATCGAATGGCAAGACGAGAAAAACGTCGACGACGCACTCGCTCGCGGCGACCTCAAAGAAGCCAAGCGCCTCGCCTTCGCCTATGCTCCAGTAAAGCAGGAACGCCCGGAGGACGCACCCCGGAACTGGAAACCCAAAAAGATCGGGGTCCCGCACCTGCGAAGCCGAGCAAAGGTCTACCTAGCGATGGACAGGCTAGAGGCAGCCCAAGCGGACATTCAGGCGGTCTACCTAACGGTCAACAGCAAAGCCGGCCATATCAGCATGCGGACCGATGAACTAGAAGAAACCGAAGCCCTCAAAGATTCCATTTCCGCCGCTCTGAAACAACAGAGATAAAACCCAAGTAGCGCGCTTGCTCCGAGTTGTATTACTTTAAAATATTTTTGACTAAACGTCCGTGAATCACACCGGTGGGCTTGAGGTCCACCCCGCTCATGCGCTTACTCAGGTGGTCTGAGTCGACACCGAGGCAGTGGCATGCTGTGGCGATAAGATCCCGAGGGTGGACTTTGTCCTCTTCGTTTTGGACGTTGAAGGCGAAGTCATCTGTCTGCCCGTGTCTTGTGCCACCTTTGACCCCACCACCAGCCATCCAGGAGGTGAAACACTTGGCATGGTGATCTCGCCCAGAACCTTGAGAGTAGGTGGTTCTCCCAAATTCTCCACCCCACATCACTAGAGTATCGTCCAGCAGCCCACGCTGCTTTAAGTCGGTAATCAAGGCGTACGTGGCACGGTCTGTGGCGCCGCAGAGCTTGTTCATGTCCCTATCGAGCTGGCCATGGAAGTCCCAACCCCGTTGGTAAACCTGGGTGAATCTCACTCCTCGCTCAGCGAGCCTACGAGCCATAAGGCAATTGTAGGCAAAGCTTCCAGGTATCTTAGCATCCGGCCCGTAGAGGTCCCAGGTGCTTTGAGGTTCATTGGAGAAGTCTGATAACTCAGGGACGCTCATCTGCATTTTGAATGCCATCTCATATTGTTCGATTCGTGAGTGCGTTTCCGCATCGGCAAGTTCTTTATAGATGCGTTGGTTGCTTTCCTCGATCCCATCCAAAATACTGCGCCGCAGTGAGCGACTCATACCGTCTGGGTCACGTAGAAAGAGCACCGGATCACGTCCAGCACGGAGAGGAACTCCAGCGTGCTTGGCGCCCAAAAAGGATGCCGACCACAGCCGAGGAGTCACAGGCTGCCCCGACGTTCCCGGCATCATGTTGGAATTTAGCACCACATAGGATGGTAAATTCTCGTTCAGGCTGCCAAGTCCATAGGACATCCAAGAACCTAATGCTGGACGGCCAGGAAGCATGTTCGCGGTATTCATGAGCATGATCGCAGGCTCATGGTTGATCGCATCCGAATACATCGAATGCACCATCGCTAAGTCATCCGCCACTTTTGCCGTCCAGGGCAGAGCGCTGCTGAGATAGTGACCAGATTCACCGTATTTTTTAAAGCTAAAGGAACTAGCCTTCACCATGAATCTTGATTGGCCAGCAGTCATTCCACTGGGCTTGAAGTCTTCTCCTAAAATATCTTTCGGAATGTCCTTACCATTATATTGCGCGAGCTCCGGCTTGTAGTCGAACATGTCTTGGTGAGGTGGCCCACCGGCCATAAAGAGTGAGATCACTCGCTTTGCTTGCGGTGCCTGGTGAGGTGCCCCTAGAATGCCAGCACCCGCAGTTGCCGTGTTATTGCCAAATAGTGAAGCCAGCCCCAAGCCGCCGAGGGTGGAGCTACTGAGATTAAGAAAGTGGCGTCTAGTGATGCCATTTTTCCACTGCTCTTTAAGTTCTTGAGGTATAGGTAAGTCCCAAAGCGTAGGGCCTTGACCGTTGTGGTCGGAACATGATTGTGTGTTTTCCATCTCTCTTATTTGTTTAAGAATTCGTCACTGTTGAGTAAAATGCTCGCGAGGCTCATCCAAGCCGCGCTCTCTACGGGGTCTAGGTCAGCTGGTTGCTTGAACTCCCCAAGCACTAATAGTTTACTGGCATCATCAGCTGCTATTTTTGTTTTTATTTCTTTGAGTCGCTCGATGAACGATTCCAACTCCGCAGCTTCCATATTCCTGCCCCAAACCCGTTGAGCCATGAAATCCAAGCGTTGATTCACGTCTGTACCTTGCTGGATAGCGGTAGCGCCTAACACCCGCGCAGCTTCAAGAAATGTGACGTCATTGAGTAAAGCCAGAGCCGCTAAGGGAGTGTTCGTCCGATCACGGCGAACACATGCCATCAGACGGTCAGTGGCATCAAAGATACTAAGTTCAGGGTGAACAGCTGTGCGCTTCACAAACTGGTACATACTGCGACGGTATATGATGGGTGCCTTATGCTGGTTGTAGATTTTAGTATTCGAAGGGTAAGCGTTACTCCAAATTCCCACTGGCTGGTAACCATAGAATGGTGGCCCCCCTAGCTTGTCTCTGTTCAGAAGCCCAGCCGACTGGAGGGCTGCATCACGCAGCATCTCAGCATCCATCCGGTATCTAGGAGCATGCGAGTAATAGATATTTAGCCTGTCCTCATTTTGCGCTTTCTCAGAAACTCTGGCACTTTGGCGGTAGGTCATCGACATCACTAATTTGCGATAGAGGCGCTTCCATTGCCATTCCTCACCGGCTTTGTCCCCATCACGGAAATCGATCGCTAGATAATCTAGTAATTTAGGATGACTCGGGCGACTCCCTACGATGCCAAAATCACCAGCAGTTTCCACCAGCCCCCTACCGAATAATTCTTGCCAGACGCGGTTCACTGTCACCCTAGCGGTGAGAGGATTCTCTTTCATGACTAGCCATTGAGCCAATCCTAGTCGGTTAGCCGGCGCACCTGCTGGTGGCTCTGGCAGGAAGGAAGGAGTGGACGCGTAGACCCTTTCCTTCCGAGCTCCGTAGTCACCTCGGTCTAGTACATGGGCAAATGCAGGAGTGGATTTCTCCTTACAGACCATGGTTCCTGAACCAAGTGAGCCTTGGTACATTTTCACCAAATCCTCACTCAGCTTCTTACTTTCTGGTTCTGGCTTATTCGCACCTCTGTAATGTGACACCTCGACTTTATCTGTCAGGACTAGCAGTTTCTCATCGAGTTGGTCAATCGATTGGCGCAATGCCAGAGCCTTGGCATTTTTCTCCAAGTAAATATTCCTCGCCGCTGAAACCTCAAATGGACTCCACGCCAATTTCCCTGAGCCTGGATACGTTTTCTTCTTCGCCAGCACTCTGGAAAGTGGGTCAAACCATGGCAGTTTTGTAATCTCATCGGCAGCCAAGGAGCGATTGAAAATTCTAATATCTTGCAGGCCGGTGGCGCGCAATGGAAACGCATTGGCGTCTTCCCCAGCTCTCCTACCCAGGTTAAATGGCATTGCTGTCTTGATCGTGCCTGTGAGCTTATCCAGCTTTGTCTCCAGAGGCGCGGGCTCGCCATTGATATAAAGACGCACACCTGCCGCTTTGGCTGAGCCATCGTAACTAACCGCGAGGTGCACCCACTTGGTGCGTTGAATTTTCTGCGTGCTCGTCACTTGGAGGGCGTTGGTCTCCGCAGTGTCGCTCAGCAGCACCGACACGTTGCCCTTCAATAGTTGAATTTCCCATCCACGCATTGCTTTGCCATCCATGCGGGAAAGAATCGTTCCCTTTTTAGAACCTTGGCCGAGCGGTTCTTCATTCCAGCGCATCCAGGCAGAAACCGTGAATGGCTCATCTTTCTCAAAATCACCAACATCTTTCAGCTGGAAGCGTGTGTTGTTATCCATTCTAAACGACCCCTCTAGCAGTGGGTATTCATCAATCAAGGCCGGAGCTCCTTCAAACTTGTAGCTCTTTCCTGTGATCACATCCTCGATCTCGTGGGCGTTAGAATCAACCATCGGTAAATGCGTGACCAATGACTTCTGAGCCACTGGCTTAGGTCCGTCAGCACTCGTCAGCCACTTCACCACCTCGGCATCGACCCCCAACGTCAGCTTGCTTAGCTCAGCCTGAGCCGCCGATTTTTTAGCTAGCAGGGCATTGTAAGCCGGCAGATCCGCGTCATGTGGGATCACCTGTATCGGCGCCCAGTTATCTTTGTCGTTGTGATAAGGCTTTTCATCGACATTTCCAAAATAAGCACTGAGCGCGTACAGATCCCGCGCGCTTAGTGGGTCGTACTTGTGATCGTGGCAAACTGCACAACCAGTCGTGATCCCCATAAATACCGCGCCAAACGCTTCGGTCCGCTCGCGTTTGTTATTCACCCAGAGTTCTTGAGGGATCGTCCCACCTTCGCCCGACACTAAGCCAGCGCGGATGAAACCAGTAGCTACCTGGGAATCTAGATCACCATCTGGCAATAAATCTCCCGCAATGAGTTCTTTCGTAAACCGATCAAACCGCTTGTCGTCATTGAAGCTCCTAATCAAATAATCTCTAAACGGCCAAATCTGCCTGTAGGCGTCTACATGAATCCCGTGCGTGTCACCATAGCGGGAATAGTCCAACCAGTAGCGTGCTCTTTGCTCACCGTAGGCCGTGGATGCCAGTAGCCGGTCCACTACCTTGGCGTACGCGGTGTCACTATCCGCTTCATCTTCAACAAATGCTTTCACCTCCTCTGGAGTCGGCAGCAGCCCAGTTAAATCTAGCGTCACACGCCGAATCAACCTAGGACGAGTGGCTTCCTCATTTGGCTCCAAGCCCTTCTTGGCCAACTTCGTTAGCACAAAGGAATCCACCGCATTTTTAGCCCACTTTTCATCGGAATTCTCTGGCACCTGACTCTTCACCGGAGCCTCAAATGCCCAATGATCACGGAACTCTGCTCCTTCTTCAATCCACCTTCTCAGCAAAGCGATTTGATCTTTATTCAGCAGCTTGGTCTTATCCTGCGGCATCATAAGCTCTGGATCATGAGATTCGATCCGCCTTATCAGCTCACTTTCATCAGGCTTTCCTGGCACGATAGTTTTTACCCCTTTGCTATTTGTATACGCCAATGCCTCATCACGTAAATCAAGCCTCAGTGGGTCAGACTTTGGCTTGCGCGTCGCTGTGTCCGGCCCATGGCAATGGTAGCAATAGTTCGACAGAATCGGCTGGACGTCCCGGTTGTAATCGAGCTTCTTATGCTCCACTACAACGGCCGCTTCAGCCTCAGACTCCGCTTTAGCCCCGCTTGGGACGCTAGAAACCTCTTTCTCACTGCAAGATGCCAGCAATAAAGCCAAAAAGCCCCCGACTATAGAATAATAATTTTTTGAATTAGTGAACATCTGAAATGGTCTACATAGTGAACGATAAAAGCTGGAATTGTCGACCTAAATACAAGCCCATGTCATCATTCATTCTCCCCCCATTCTACTCGCCTAGACTTGTTCTTCTTTCATCGCCTTGCCACGCGCCTCCCCCCTCTGGACTGCGCGTGGCTTGACACCGCTTTGCGGCTGGGTCGGCTTGACGACCGCGGCGGGGCTTCATCGTCCACGAATAGGTAGGGACGTTTCTCCGAAAACGTCCGGCTAGGTTACCCGCCCATAAAACCCTAGATCCGAGGCAATTCTAAAAAACCGTCAACAGCTCCAACAATCCGCCTCACGGGAGAAACCCATAATTCCCCAGAGCATAGCCACCCACACATCAACCCCGCCGGACGCCTCGGAGAGGACGTCCCTACCTATAAACCGCCAAATCTCCAGGCTCCCCAGCTGCAAAGCTCGCCATCAAGCTGCGCGACGACATCAAAAAGACTCTAACTCCCGCACAACTAGCAGAAGCAAAAAATCGCCTCGCCTCGTCCAAGTCAACAGCCACAAAAAAGAACTAATAACACCAAACGAGCTATTCCATCGCGGTAATGGCTTTTTACAAGCTTGGCTGCAATAGTCAACGAAGCTGAGATTGAAAAGTCGCCAGATGATTGAACTCTAGCAGCGTTGCTCGCCAGTCAGATAGCTCAACTACTCCAGTGGTCTAAATTCGCATTTATTTTCGGTTCTTAGGGAGCTTCACGAGCCGGATTGACTCCTCAGCGAAGCGTTTACCCAACTGCGCGTAGCCTTCTTTACTATAATGGAGGCCATTGGACTTCCCGTTCATTGCATCTGTGTCGACCCAAGTTCCGAGAGGATCTGATTCCGCTAGTTTGACCTGAGCATCTCTGACTATCGTCCAATGCGGGTATTTCTCATCCTGCATGTCGAAGTCACTGAGGCGACCGATAACGAAGTTGATATCATCGCACTTGAGGTCAGCCTTGAGTTGGGCCAGCAGGCCTTTGAAGCTATCGGCGTAGACCTCACCGTGTTTCTCTTTGGCATCCCTTTCCCCCTGCATCCAAACGAAGGTCACCGATGCAAACTTCTGACCTTCGATCGCTGGATTCACTTTACTCATCAGCCGATCATACAATTTCCCGTTCGCACCTTCAGCGGGAGCTGCTCCAGCCGCAGGTTTCCAAGCCTTATACCACTGGCGAATGGGCTGACCTCCAGCCGCGTCTTTGACCACGATGACGTGGTCTTTTCCAAATTTCTTCTCGACTACAGGAGTGAATGACACCTTCTCTTTCAGCCCCACCATATTAGACTGGCCTGATAGAATGAACAGATGCTTGCCCTCATCGGCATGTCCACAGGCTAGAGAGATCAGCAGGCAGACGGCAATGAGAAGTGTTGGTGGCTTCATGGGTTTGAGTGGTGAGCGAGTGGCACAAATAGCCTAAGGCTTGATGAGAACAGTGCGGGCGGAGTCTATTTATTGAGCTTTAAAATGGCAGCAGCGTAGCGTCTTCCAAGTTCCTTCATGCTCTCGGTGTTGAAGTGCCATCTATCCTGCCCCTTTAGCCCTTCAGAGCTAACAAATGCAGTGTTTGGAACTTTTCCGGGAAGCTGTGCGATTTGCTCGTTGATTTTTGGGACATTGATCACTTGGCCGGCAACGAATGGCAGTTCTGGTGAGTTCAGATCCGCCCTCAAATTCTCAACCAGCGATTGCAGCTTCGTCAGGTAACCATCAGAGTTGCCACTGTTGCTCTCCCCCTGGTGCCAGAGAATGCCTTTCAAGACTCCAGTCTTCTGCGCTGCTTTTGCCCGACGGAGCGCATCTTTGTAGAACCGCGTTCCCTTTCCCCATTGCTCGATTTTCGTTCCCCCCCTTGGCGTTAACCACCAATCCGATGGATATCCCAGACTGCTTTTCAAGGAGCGTCTTAGCGAATGTGTACCCTGGGTTCATCTTCTGCATGCCTAGGCCCTTGCGAATCGTCGAGTAACGATTGAGCGGGTTTTGGGCGATCTCCCAAGAATCTTTAGCGTCCAACAAATAGCAATTTTCTAATGGCCCAGCATCCTGCTCAGAGAAAGCGGCACGCCCCGCCATATTCGACTGACCAATGAGCAAGTAGATGTGCAGTTTTTCTTTAGGGCCTGAGTAGACTGCCTCCGCTGACACATTTGTAGCGGATAAAAGTGCGAATGACAGAATGGCTAAAAACAATTGGGACAGTCTCATTGAATTACGATGTGGATTGTTAGTATCACTGTCAATGCCGATTAAAGACCCTCGACCCTAATCGCCAATCAAACCTAGCTCCCCCCTCAGGACTGCGCAGCAATGCCCAGGGGTTTTTCGCGTAGCGGGGCTACTCTGAAAAAAGGGGGTAGGTGATAAATCTTATAATTCTCTGCTTAACATCTCGCCATTCTTTGCTCCTTGGCATGGCCAGCTTCATCTCCTTCGCCAATTTGCTCACATAGGGGGCACTGCCCATGTGAAGGGTTTGCGAGATCCATTTTTGTGGCACGCTAGCCGCTGCTGCCTGGTTCGACCACGCATCACGCAACGGCCACGGCCAGGCGCAGCTCCACCTCGGTGAGATTTACCAAAATGGCCAAGGTGTCAAACGCGATCTCGGCGCAACCCGTCGGCTCGTTGAGCTCTCCGCCAAAGGCCGCAACATCGGAGGCCAAATCAAATACGCCGAACTGCTAGCAAAGGGCATCATCGGCGGCCCACAGGACCTCGCCGGAGCATATGTCTACGCCGAAACTGCCGCCACCACCAAGGCTGCAGCCACAAAAAAGAACTAATACCTAGACCTCTCGACTGGTGTCTGCCCACTCAGACTTCACCTTTATTTCCAGCTAGACAACCCACGATGAAAAACCCCCTAACCATCTGATAGGCCCACAATACTGGCTGCGGCATTTTTGAGAAGCGTCTCCTAGCGTTTCGCCCGATTGTAGCGAGACCTACGTTGCTCCGCAGTTGGCTTAGTCGGCTCCGGTTTTGGATCTTTCTTTACCGGAGGTTCATCTGGCTTGGTACTAGTGGTCTTTGTAGATGTGACATCAGCGATTGGTTCTTTTTTACCCTTGCGGGTTGCCTTCTCTCGCTTCGGTAGCCTGATCGATTTCAGCGCGCTGAGTTGGAATTCCGGCATGCTCCAGCCGATGCGGGTGATCAGAGCGTCGATGAGTAATACGACTAACAGAGCAATCACGAAGGCTGCTCTGAGGTCGGAAGAACGTTCGAGCTCGGGACGGAGCCATGCTTCTGACAGATCTAACAATTCGCGTCCACTGGTCTGTGCTGCCACTTGGCGTAGCTCGTTGACTCGGTCGGAGTCGAAAGCCCACTCGGCGCTAGCACCCACCACCAGCGGGCCAAACGGCACTGCCTGGGAGCCCACGCGCACGGCACCGCGCACCACGGCACCTTCCTCTAACTCGTAGGCCAAGGAGAAGTGGCCGGGCGCGATTCGCTTCCATTGCAGGTCGCGGACACTACGTCCGCCAGCCACGCCACTTTCCTCGATAATTTTGATCTCTGGTGGGTCTTTAGAAAATATATCCGCCCACTCCTCGGTGTCGTACATAAGGTCAACTGTGAGCTGGGTACCCACCATCCGATGGCGCAGGCCAATGCCTGGCGGAAGATCGTTGCCCATCAGCCAACGAGTGACGGTCTGCACGAAGTCGCCATAGAGCTCCCAGTTGCGCACCTCAGCCGAGTGCTCGCCACCGAGCGGGAAAGAAACTGCAGCCGTGCGGCCAATCCCACGGCGGGCGTGAGCGATCAAAGGTGCCTTGTATTCATCTTTAGAAATGAGCGAAACCGTCGCATCTTTGCGCGCGTAGGAAAGATTATAGCCGCCCACAGCTGGCAGCCACTCGACAGCCTGCGGTGAGATATCTGACCAATGGCCAGTCGCCTGAGCACCCACTTTTTCTTCGATAAATGCGGAGCGGGCGAGCGTGACGGTCTCTTGGGCGAAGAGCTTGGGGATATCCATCGCCTTGGTGGTGAAAAAGATCCGCCCCTTGCCGCGCTTGGCGATGTCTTCTAAAAATTTTGCATCGCTATCAGTGCGTGAACCTAGACCGATCACGGAAATAGTCGCCCCTTGTTGGTTCATCTGATCGATCAATTTTTCGTAGCCTCCGGGCTCCTCAGCGTCCGCCGCATCGGCGAAAAGAATCATGTGCTTGGTCGCGATAGGTGACTTCTTTAGCTCCTTCCAAGCATCCTTGAGGCCGGTGTAGACGTAGATTCCTCCGCCCTGCGATTTGATCCGACGCACGCGCTTGATCATCTTCGCTTTATTCTGAAGGATTTGCTGTTGCTTCACGATCACGTGGGTGTCGGAGTCCACCGCGTAAACTGCGATACTATCTTGCGAGCCTAACAACTCGATAGCATTTTCGGTACCGCTGTTAGCTAGATCCATCTTTGTTCCACCGCCAGCAGAGGCGGCCATAGAACCTGATCGATCAAGCACGATCGCCATCGCCACTGCCAGCTTGCGGTGGTCCTCTTTAAGCTCCAAAGAAATGGGGAGTAAAGGATCGATCGATGACTGGAAATAGCCACCAGAGCCGAAGGAATTCTTACCACCAGCCATCATGAAGCCGCCGCCTTGCTCACGGACAAAGAAATCGAGCGCATCGAGAAACTCAATTGGCACATCGTGGGCTGGGATGTTGTTAAAAATAACGGCACGCGCACCAGCGAGTTGGCCGACCTTGAGGGTCAGTGGGTCATCCTCCACATCCACTGTCATCCCCTGAGTTCGGAGAACTTTAGCCACTGGATCGTTCTGGTATTTACTAACTAACAAGACCCTAGGGCCTCCAGCAACCTCCACCCAGCGCTGCACCTTATTGTTGCCGATATGCACATCTCTCTCAGGTATGATTTCGGCTGTAAACTCGTAGGCTCCCGCTTGCTCTAGGCGCGTGGTAAACTCAGCCTTGCCCACGCCGTTAGTGATCTCTACCACCGTGCTTCTATTACTGATTTGTTCCCCATTTTGGTAAATACGCAAAGGCACGGATCCGTCTTCAAATCCACGGACAGTGACACCCATCACAAAGGGTTCTAACACCTGCACACGTGTGGGCAGATCAATCCGTGCGACGCGGTAGTCTTCGGTCAAATCTTCGCGCACCAACCTGTAATCGATCGGAATGCCTAGTTCGGTGAATTTCTCTGCAATATCTCCCAACGGCTCCGTCGAATAACCATCGGTGAAAAGCACCACGCGTGAAGGCCGTTTCTCGCTGGCCAAGGCTGCAACGTGCTCCAGCGCTAAACGAGTCCGGGTCAGCTTCTTGCTACCGGTGTAGACTTCTGTTTCGGAGGCCGAGTCTTGCTTCAGAGCATCGGCTGCGTAGTTCATCAAAATCATCTGCGATTCCTTGTTAGGCTTCGCCTTCATCAACAACTTCTCCCATTCATCCGAATGCGCAGTGACCAACTCCTCGGTCGACTCCGAGACATCAAACAAAACCCAAAGGTCCAGAGCGTCCTCGTATGTATCAATCGTAGGTCGGGCAAAAACTAAGGTCACTAGCGCCAATGCTAACAAACGCAGTGGCCGAAATATCTGCAGGCGCTTCACCACGTAACCTATCAGCAACACTGCCGGAAACAAAAGGAACCACTCTGGATTTAAAAATTGCATGCTTGTTAGTCTTTGCGTTGTGAGCTGAAGGAACCGTTGCCAAAATACCAAGAGGCCAGCATGGCGAGGACAGTCAAGGCCAGTACATAGCGCCAAAGGTGATCTTCACGGGTGTGTTGCTGGACGGCGGCGGACACGATCGGTGCCCAGCTGTCTTGCTCGGCACAGTCCACAAAATCGGCCTCGCGGGTGTCGGCAAAATAGCTTGCCCCGGTAAACAGCGGGGTCTCGCCCTGACGCACGTGAAAGTAGCCAGACTCATCCGGCGCCACGAGGGCTGCCGCAGTCGTAGCTTTCGTCTCGGACAGCACGGCTCCATCAATAGTTTGCAGCTCTATCACCAACGCTCCAGCGGTCGGGTCTGAGGCAATTTTGAGTTGCTGAGTCGTCTCTACCACCTCAGCGGCGTGGGCAACCTTGCGCTGGCGCACCCTTTCCAAAAACCTCCACAGGAGCACCGCAAAGGCTTCTTGTTTCTCGGCATTCGATTGCTTTAGATCGAAGTTAAAAACCAACTGATCACGCCCGCCTCCCCGGAGGAAAACCAATGGGCGATCGCCCTGCCACAAGAGGACAGTGTCCGTCTCAACATGAGGGATGCTAAGAACTTTTTTGACTAGCAAGGGTTGCCAATTGAGCCCATCCATCAATCCGTGCTTCTCGGCGACTATCGTGCCTTTCAGGTAATCCGTGCTACGGCCTGCTGATTTCACAAAGACGATACCGTGCGTGTCGGTCGCACCTAACGTGAGTTGGTTCATCACCGCCACATTCACCTCAGCACTATCCGTCGCTAGGGTGACATGCTCAAAGCTCTCGGCCAGTTTGTCCGCCACTGGCTCCATCTCAGCATTCGCCACAGCCATCACAGTGAGAAGCTTTGGCTCTGGTCGGAGTAGCGGTAGTTGGTCATCGACGGTGAAAGCATCTGGGCCCAAGTGGATCCTACACCTCTCAACTCCTTTTGGAAAACTCCCTTGTAAAGTCACCACTCCCCTTGCTGGAATAGTGATTTCTCTGCTCGCCGAGCGCGTGCCACCTGGCAGCTCTAACAACCACTGTCGAGTCTGCTGTACTGGTGCATAATTTTTCGCCGTTGCCTGCCACAATAGCTCGCCATCGCGATCAGAAAACTGGACACCAGTGAGACCACAATTCGCTTCCTCGTGGCCAACAGCAAACAGGTGGCTGCCATATTCTAGTTGATCAACGGGCGTATCAGTCAAATACACCACTGCACCCTTATCACCCACCATGCTCCGGGCCATGCGCAGACTATGGCGAGAGCCGTGTGTGCCCTCACGCGGTTGCCACTCACGCAGTGCTGCGAAAAATGCATCGCGCGATTCGCCGTGATAGAGCCGCGGATTCGCTGGGTTAGAATCCAGCAAGAAATACTCGGCTTTGTTCGCTCGTCCTTGAATTCCATCGAGCTCTTTTTCGAGCTTCTCCACGACTTTATCCTTAAAAACCTGCATCGAGGCAGAGCTATCTAACACCACAGCGATGCGCTGCACCGACTGTTGCTTCTGGTAGCGAGGCTCGACTAGAAACCAAGTCAACAGAAGCACCATAAGCAGCTGTAACCACAGCGGTGGAGAATTCAGTAATCGATCAAAACGTCGACCACTGGCGGACTCGCGCTGTGTCTGGTGGAGTAAGAAAAGCGTGCTCACCGGCAAGGGTTTCGCCCTGCGTTGGAAAAAGTGGATTGCCAGCACTGCTGGAATACCTAACAAGGCTAAGAACCCATATGGATTGGAGAAAAACATCTTACTTCAGCTGCAGTCCTCCCGTAGCCACCGCTTCTGTTAATAAGGCCTTGAGTAGGTCAGCCTGATCATCCACCCGCGCAAAGGACGCTTGGTAGCGGCGGGCGGATTCCTGCCACACTTTAAAGTGATTGATGTAGGTTTGCTTGTAGTTCGCCAGCGCTTGCTGGTCGATGCAATGCGGATGCTTGCTGCTAAGCTCGACATCTACAAACTCGTAGTTCCCTGACCAATCTGGATCGGCCTCGGATTGACTAAAAGGACTGAGAACAATCAAGCTTCCCTGCTGGGAGGATAGACGTCTAACAATTGGCGATGGATCACCGGCAAAAAGGCAATCCGAGATCCACACCCGAATCGCATTGCTGCGTAGTTGGACCAGATTTACGGCTGGAACATCGGAGTTCGATTTCTTAGCCATTTCTTGCGCAATCTCCCACCATTGCTCACCCGCTATCAACTCGTTAGAGAGTTTTTTCACCGCATCTCCTGAGACTAAATGTACCACGAGCGATGCTCCAGACTGCAGAGCCGAGAGCGCCACTGTGTAAAATACCTCTGCCACTCGCTGCGCTTTTTCCTCTTCAAAAAACATCGACGGCGAGACATCTAACAACACATCCACCACGGGGCGCACCTCCTCACGATAGAGCTTCATCGTGTAGGTTCCGGTGCGGGCAAAGGCCTGCCAGTTGATGTGACGCGGGTCATCGCCCGGGACGTAGCTCCGGTGGTCTTGAAAGTCGATCGACGAGCCGACACCCGCACCAGCAAACTCACCCGCCTGGCCACGCCAAGTCCGTGAGCTCAGCGGCAAGCTCAGCTTTTCGATACATGCCGAGGCGCGCGCTCGAGCTTTTGTCAGATCCACCACAGCCATTACTCAGCAGATTTTTCCTTATCTAAAATTTCTTTAGCGGCGAACTCGGAGTCGCGAATATGCTTCCACACTATCTTGCTAGAAACGAGAGGGATCAAGGCGTAAGCAACGAAGGAAATGTAGCCGACAACTATCGCGATATCGTCATCCAGTTCGAATCCACAGAACATATTCACTGGTGGAATCCAACAGAACAACCAAAGGATACCGTCTTGGCTAGTCGTCTCTGAGAGGACATAGAGAATGATGGCTATCAACCAGGTGAACATCATGATTGCTAGGTACATACCAAAGATATTTACCGATTTTCTGAAGAAGAAACGGTAGATCACCAGAGGGAAAAGCAAACTCGCAAAGATGGTAATCACCGTCGCATGCGCGTCATCGTCATCCAGCCCCTCGAATCCAGTCATTGCGTTGATCACCTGAAGTAGGACAAACAAGCAAACAACATACAAAACTCCCGTCGCCCAGCCCGGATAAAGCACACGACCACATATATTTCCCACCCCAAATTTCCTCACAAACGGCAAACAAACCTGCGGCACCAGATGAGGATTCTCAGTCAGCGCGGTCACTGCCAGAGGGACAATCAGTATCATCGCCATCAAAATAGCAGCTTCATCATCCACCGGAATCATCGCTAAGCTTGCAACTAGCACGAGCGGGAAACCGATCAGCTTGCGTGGTGTGCTTCGGTTCTCCGCAAGTGGAGCAATCACCGATGCTCCAAAATCCAGGCTCAACCAAGTGATAAAACCACAGACACCAAAAAAGGATAGGAGTGCGTATATATGGTCTGAGTCGCTGAAATCGAAAACATCTAACATCCCACTGCCACTCAGCATAGCGCCAGCAAAACTGAATTGAAGAATGAATATTCCTCCGATCACACACACAATCCCCCGCAAGACGATGGAAGAAACTGCAGAAAAACCGACAGTGGCAGCTGTCAATGTAGCTGAGGCGAAAAAGATGCAAAAGAGCAAACTGATCTCTGAAAACAACTGCATGCCACCAAAGAAGTAGCGCATGATCATATAGGGAAGAAGAGTTGCAAAGATCAAGGCCGACTGACTCACCAGTGACACCCATTTGCCGAACACTATACGCCATGCGCTCAGCTTGGTCAGCACCATTAGATCAATCGTCTTTCCCTTAATTTCCGATGACAGAGCCGTGATCCCTCGTAATGGTTGAATCAACAGTACCGCGATCGAGAAGAACCCTATCAATGTGCCAGAGAGTGATTCTCCCGAATTTCCATAACTATCAGCAGAGCTGAATCCAATCATCACTAACACAAGCAATGCCTGCAGCGCTATGAAGAGGATGACAAAGCCGACTCCGCGCATTCCCTGACGGAGTTCTTTGACCAGCATAGGACTGAGCCTATCAGAAAAGTCCATGATCTTCTCTAGCACTGGATTTGTTTTTGTAGTTTCACTCACAATAATTCTTTCTTTAAAATTAATTCACTCAGCGGTAGCTACTGCAGCCTGCGGCGGGAGTGGTGGCGGTGTGGTTTGGGGGCCGTTTCCACCTTCGATTTGACCGAGGATATCGATAAAGGCATCCTCTAGGTTACGTTGCTCCTTGTGGAACTCGGTGACAGAAAGACCATCTTTGATCATTCTCTGCAGCACGATGGCAGCCTGTTCCGCCTCGTTGGATTCTATCCTGATTCGGCCGCCGCGTTTGCGCTCTTCTATAAATTCTACATAGGGAGAAGTGACCGCCCAGTTCGCGACCTCCATTGCGTCACCTAGCACTTGGACATCGTAGTAGCTACCAGCCTTGGCATCCAATCCCTGCCGGAGCGACTCAGCATCGCCGTGGTGCACTATCTTGCCGCCATCGATAAATAACAATGAATCACACATTTCGCCCAGCTCCGAGAGGATATGAGAGGAAATAAGAATCGTCTTTCCTTCCTCAGCTAATATCCGGATCAGATTCTTGAGCTCCACTCGCGACTTGGGATCCAGCCCCGCCGCGGGTTCATCCATGATCAAAACCTCTGGATCATGCAGCAAGGAACGCCCCAGACAAAGGCGCTGGGTCATCCCTTTCGAAAGCTTGTTAGACATACGATCTGATAGATTGGACAAGTCGGCAAACTCCATGACCTCCTGCACCCGCATTTGTCTTTCCTTCCCTTTATAGCCGAGTGCTCGGGCGTAGAAGTCGAGGTACTCGATCACTGTCATGTGGTCGTAATTTCCAAAGTCATCGGGCATCCATCCGATCAAAGAACGGACTTCTGCCGGGGCATTGATCACATTGTGACCACAGATTTTCACGATTCCTGAAGTGGCGTAATCCAGGCTTGCTAGAATACGCATGGTGGTTGTTTTACCCGCACCATTGGCACCGACGAATCCGCAGACTGAGCCGCGTGGCACCTCAAACGAGAGGTCGTCCACAGCCTTGAGCGCACCAAAATGGCGCGTGAGATTTTTTACACTAATTGCTGGCATCGTTCTTAGATTGAGGTGTTAGTTGACCACTGGGCCAGTGAAAACAGAATGGGTGCGCTCCCAGTCGATCGCGGAATGCGTATCGATCGCGGGCGCCTCGGTGGTGATGGCAAAGAAGTGACCCTTGCGCTGCATGAGCTTGTCGACGGTGAGTTTGCGGAGCTCCTTGGTGAACAACTCAGTGCCAGCCCTCAGTGCAATCTTCGCCTCCTTTTCCGTGATTTGTTTTGCGGGCACTTTTGCCCCTTGCTGGACGCTGGCCTGGCTAGACCACCAAACTCCATCTGCATCTTGATAAAGCAAGGTCGCAATAGGGAAATCAAAGCCAGAGTGCAGCACCGGATTGGAGCTGTCTCCTTCGAGCGTGATGCGACCTCGGGTCGGCATCACCGCTTCTAAATAATGACCTAACTGCGAGCGCGACTGGAACCAGTTCCCCTCAGCCAACGTGCCATTCTCTCCCTGAGAAATACGGTATGCACCGCCGCCTCCAGAATTCTCTATAGTCACACGCGACAAGCGGGAGCGCTCCAGCGGAAGCGGTGAAATGCATGCGTGAGTCGATGTCTCAAAATCACCACTCATCATCACGCCCGTGCGGCAGAATTGTTGTTGTTTGATGTAGGCCTTGTACTCGCCACCATCGGCGCGCACTTCCACCAGCTGCACCCTCTCGCCTGATCCACCAAAGCCGTCTTGAATGATAATCACCGCAACCAAGACCAAACTCGCACCGATAGCAATCAATGGCGTGGTGATGAACATCCGGTGACGTTTGCCAGCTTTGGCAAATACAAATAAATTGATAGGTCCCACTAAAATGCCAAAGACCAAGATCACGACCACTAACAAAGCCGGCTGGAACCCAGCCCCTTTGAGTGATTTATAAAGCCCCCAATCTCTTGAATCATAATGCTCGGCGAGCTGCACAGGGAACGGGTCCTGGGGTCGCTTCGACTCGATCAATTTTGTTAAAGACTTTGGATCAATTTTAAACCCCTTTTCCAGCGGCATTAGATCCACCCGGCCAAAGGAACGACGCGCACCTTTGCTTGCCGTAGCTACATTTATTCCAAGTTGGTTGAGATCGATCTCTGTATCCTCAGAGAACACAATCAGGTGGCCGCCCAGACGATTCCACTCAAGCACCGCATTGCGCGCTGCCGGGCTGGTGCTCAGCCAGTCTTTTTCCGTAAGTACAATAGCATCGTAACCTAGGTACGCACGCCAATCTCCCGCCATGTTCGATGGCTGAAATTCACCCGCAAAATCGAAATGCCCGCCTGCATATCCGCTGAAATGAGAACAAATATGACTAATTAGATCGCTGCTATTCTTATGTGCTAAATCCGTACTCATAAGCACTGAACTCCACTCTTTAAAGCTCTCCCAACCCATGTAGCCATCCAGATCACCAAGACCTGACCCCGTCACCTCTAGCGCCAAGCTTAAATCATTATTATATGCCCCGTATGTATTGGGAAACATTGCGACGATAGGCACTAACAGATCGTAACTTTTACTTTCTCCAGCGGCACAGCTGAGCCCGTAACTCGACTGCATTTTATTCTCCTCAGAGCCGGAACCACGCCCCCAGCTGTTAGCTCCATCGGTCGAGTCAAAATTCAAATTCCAGACACGATCCGACGTCGTGTTATTCTGGATCTCTACCTGCACGGGCAGGTAACCTCGCGTAGGAAGCGAGCTAAAAAGGCTAGTCACCTTGATCTTCCCCGCACCTTTTTTGTATTCATGGTTGAGGATGGATTCCTGCGCATGGCAAAAAGTGCTCAGCAACAAGCCGAACAATACTGTGGTCAAAAATTTCATTCAGGCTGTGGCTGATTTGAGAGTTTTTGGTGTCGATTGGTCTTGGAACGGGACTTCCGCTATTACCTGATCTATCACTTGATTGACTGTGATACCCTCCACCTGCGCATTATAATCTAACAACACGCGGTGACGTAGAACCGAAGGAGCCACCCATTTGACATCTTCGAAGCTCGCATTCGGTCTCTCATTCATCAAAGCGCGGGCCTTCGCCGCCGAGGCGAGCGAGAGCGCGGCACGTGGGCTGGAGCCAAATTTGATGAATTTAGCAGACTCAGATTCACCTGGGTGGGTAGCAGTCACTAGCCTAGCAATGTAGTTAGCCACCACATCGGGCAGATAGATTTTGCGCACCAGATTGATGACTTGATCAAACTCCTCAGCGTTCATTGTCGCTTCCACCGCTGGCTCCTCACCGAGCTCGCGCATCATGACAATCTGTTCCAGAGTTGCTGCCGAGTTGCGCATGACTTCGAGCTTGAAAAGGAAGCGGTCGAGCTGGGCTTCGGGCAGAGGATAGGTTCCCTCTAACTCGATTGGGTTCTGAGTCGCTAAAACAAAGAATGGAGCTGGCAGTGCATGAGTCACGCCCAGCACGGTGACACAGCGCTCCTGCATCGCCTCTAGCAGCGCCGATTGAGTTTTGGGCGACGCACGGTTGATTTCATCTGCCAACACAAGGTTGGTGAATAAGGGTCCAGGCTGGAACACGAAGCTGCGCTTGCCGTCGGTCTCTTGCAGCACTGGGTTGCCAGTGATGTCACCTGGTAGAAGGTCTGGAGTGAACTGCACACGCTTGGTATCCAGCCCCAGAGTTTTAGAGAGCCCTTTGACCAGCTCGGTTTTACCCAAGCCCGGAAGTCCTTCTAACAAAATGTGACCACGGGCCAGCAAGCCGGTGATGACTAGATCAATAAGCTCGGACTGACCGAACAAAACCCCATTCATAGATTTCTGTAATGCCCGGATATGAGGCACCGCCACTTCGACTTCCTGTTCACTTGCGTATTCCATCGTTCTATTTAAAAAATTTCTTTAATGCTTTTTGTTCGTCTGGCAGCAGCTCGCTTTGCCAGACGCGTTCGCCACCACGGCTTTCAGATTTGAGCCCACCGCCCGCTTGCGCGGAGGTAGCTGATTTATCGACATCATGCTCAGTCGAGCGAGTCTCTAGCAGATCTCCCGGCAGCGCATCATCCAAAGTTTTAGGGTCAATCCCCTGCGTATCTCCCGTCTCTAGCGGGTCTAGCTCGTCACCTAACACCCCTGGTGGATGACCTGGTCCTCTATCTGGTTGACCGCGACCGCGACCATCTCCTTCACCCTGTCAGCCATCACCTCCCATTTCTCCCATTTCTCCCATTTCTCCCATTTCTCCCGGTTCTTCTCCGATGTCTCCACCGTTCTTTTTCTGCTGTTGGTCTAACCGCTCCGCGTGCTCGCGCATCTTCTGGCGCATCTCTTCGAGTTGTTCTTTCGGGATACCTTCCAATGCCTTTGGATCGAGCGCTTTGAGCTTATCCATCAGCTCTTTGTTAGGCTTCATCGCCCCGCTATTCATCGAATCCAGCGCTTGGCCGAACTCGTTCAGAAGCCGCTCTTTATCCTCCTGCGAAAGTTTTGCGTCTTTCTTACTGAGCACCTGCAGCGCTCGCTCCGACTTGCGCATATCTTGTTCCAACTGCGCGGCATTGTTCTGGTGGGACTCACGCAGAGAATCTATCGCCTCCAGACTCGCGTGGCTAAACCAGTCTTCGCTGTTAGCATCGCTCAGCTCTTCCATCTTTTCTTCAATTTCCTCGATGTATTCCTCGTCGACCACTTCGTTCAAGTCCAATTCTTCGATCGATTCAGCAAGATCCGTAAACCCTTTCGGGGCTGCGACGGTGTAGACCTCTTTCCCACGTTCCCCAATCGGGATGAATGCCGAGGATGTCAGCAGGCACAAACCACCCAACAACGGAAGTACCATGCGCGGCCATTGCCATTGTACCTTTACCGAGGCTCCCTCAGGCACATCTGGCCAAGCCCGTACTCCCGCCCTAGCAGAACTAAGCGCATTGTTGAGTCCCAAATCTGACTCTAAACGCACCAAACTTTGCTCGACCGATTCGAAATGCTTTTTAGCAAAAATCCAACAACCGGCTCCAACTACCACCAAAGAAAAAACTGCAATGCCAGAAAACTCTAGCCAATCCACATGCTCCGCAATGTAACGCATGCGTAACACTAAAAGTGCTAATAGCAGCGCAAGAGCCACCATTGGCAAGCGCGCAGCCTCCAGCCACCACCCAAGATTTACCTTCCTGGATGCCCTCTTTGCTATCCGCATCCACTGATGCTCTAGTCCACAAGTTTGCATTTCCAACGACACATATAACTCAAAAGGACACCCCTAGGTCGAGCTACTTCGTTAAAAGATAGGTTTTTGTGTCCATCTGGCAAGAAGCAAGCCGCTAATTTCTCTTTGCACTCGTCCAATTGAATGGAACCTTCGTTGGGTGAAGTCCGCACACCCAAAACGAAATCGTATCAATAACCGCGCTGAGCGACCCACATTCATGTACTTGCTCGACCTCGTTCTGGTCGCATGGATCATCGAGGCGGTGGACCAGTTCCTGCTAGGTGGTTCATTGGATAGATTCGGCATTCACCCACGTAAACTCCACGGGCTATTAGGAATCCCACTCATGCCATGGTTACACGGAAGCTTCGCCCACCTCATTTCTAACACAGTCCCCTTCCTCACCCTCGGCTACATCATGCTGAAGTCAGAAGGCCGGCGCTTTTTCTACAGTTCATCAATCATCATCTTGTTAGGCGGATTGGGGACTTGGCTGATTGCCGGCAAAGGCGAAGTCCACATCGGCGCCAGCGGCCTGATCTATGGCTACTTCGGCTACGTCATGACCAGAGCCCTCATTGAAAAACGCCCGATCTGGCTCCTCACCGGCGTCCTCGTCGCCCTATTCTACGGAGGCATGATCTTCGGCGTCCTGCCCCAAAACCAACTCCCCGTCTCCTGGGAAGGCCACCTCACCGGCATGCTCGCTGGCATCTGGCTCGGCCGAAAACACAAAGGCCTGCGCGCCCATTAGAAAGCAAGGGGTTCTGTAGGTGTGTATGAACTTCCGCTCGCGAATTTCATGGGCCGAAAGGAGGGCCAATAAGCTTTATTTATCTAGAGGTGATGATGGATCGATACCGCCAGAAAACACTGGAATTGGGTATGCATAATTTACGGGCTAATACCATTTGAATAGTTAGGGTGGATTAATAGCGAAACAAGACTGTGAGAGTAGCAAGGCGGGGATAACAATTGGTGCTCTTATGGCTTCTTCTTGACTGCCAGTTTACCCGCTTCACCAGTAAAGATGGGGATCGCGACCTTTAAGAGAAGAGTATACACAATCAATCCTGCAGCCCAAATTCCCGCAGAGATTTTCCACTCCAATGCTGACGGAATATATTCGACCCATTCATGGAGTGTCGATGGAATAAATCCAGGTATGATAAGCCCCATTCCTTTCTCAATCCAGATGCCGACAAAGATCAAAACACAGACAAAATTGAGTACTATTTTCCGTTCGTGGATATCGCGTTTCAACAATAGAAATGCTGCTAAAATAACACAGATAGTAGAAGTCCAGATCCAAGGTTGGAGAGCATTAAGTCCATGTTGACCAAAATAGAGATAGTGGGCTGCAGAGGCATGGGAACCACCCGTGTAGAATTCGGTGAATAACTCGGAAATCAGCATGACAATATTGATCCAAATAGTCACGCGCATGATGTTGGAGAGAATTTTGATATTAACTCGCGCTATATTTAGACAGAACTTTGAGGTGGTTTCGCTCTCAAGGTATGAATAGAAGAGATGCTAGAAAGCTCACCCCTGAAGCGCAAT
>Ga0233410_10000101_pt1 | contig 28550 bp, 17 predicted proteins | sample Na_anoxic_1_MG_FD_179869 | JGI IMG/M metagenome (GOLD analysis project Ga0233410, IMG submission 179869) | Seawater microbial communities from Saanich Inlet, British Columbia, Canada - Na_anoxic_1_MG | ecosystem: Environmental > Aquatic > Marine > Inlet | place: Canada: British Columbia...
TACCAGTTCCTAATTCTCAATTCTCAATTCTCAATTCTCAATTCTCAATTCTCAATTCTCAATTCTCAATTCTCAATTCTCAATTCACCATGTCCAACTGCCCCTACCACGATCCGTTTAAATCTGCCCGCGAGCAGAAACCAGTTTTAGCAACCGAGTTCGATGGCGACCCTGTCGCGATGATTCTAGGCTTCAAGGAAGTACGCAAAGCTGCGCGCGACTACACGGCCTTTAGCTCCGACGCCCCATTCCGGGTGCCGATCCCGCGCGAAGAAGATGTCCGCAGCATGCGTCAGTTCCCGATCGAAGTAGACCCGCCAGAACACAAAGAATACCGGAAAATTGTAGAATCCTTCTTCCGTCAGCCGACTCAGCCAGAATACATCGAACGCATGGAGAATTTATTGGAGGAACTAATCCTCGATGCTCTCCAGCGTGATTCGATCGAGATCGTGCGGGAGTTTGCTATCCCTCTGCAATCGCGTGCGCTGACGTACCTGCTCAATGTGCCGGAGTCGGAAGCTGATTTATGGACCACTTGGGGAACCCATGTTTTCCGCGATGAAAGTGGCAAGTCAAAAGGTGCGGAGATGGAGGCCTATACCAACTCATTATTCGACCGCGCCGAGGCCAATCCAGGGGACGACTTTTTCTCAGCTTTAGTCCAAGCGCGCTATCAAGGCCGGCCACTGACCCGCGAGGAGATGCAGGGCTATGCCAACCTCGCCTTCGCTGGCGGCCGCGACACTATCATCAATACTGTATCGACCGTCATGGCATACATTGCAGAACATCCCGAAGCGCTGGATGCGCTGCGTGAAAACCCGAAGCTAGTGATGTCAGCGACAGAAGAGCTGATTCGTTACGCATCGCCGGTGACCCACCTTGGGCGCATGTGCCCTGTGGATACAGACGTGCACGGAGTGAAAGTCGATGCCGGCAAGCTGATTTCGCTCAACTGGGCGTCGGCCAACTTTGATGAGACGATGTTCGAGGAACCGGAAACCGTGCGCCTCGACCGCAAACCAAATCCGCATATAGCGTTCGGCAACGGTCCTCACAACTGCCTTGGGGCGCCTCATGCAAGATTGATCGTGCGCACGCTCTTGAAAAAGCTCTGCCAGCACACCAACGGGATGAAGCTACTTTCAGCGCAAAGGAAGGTGGAGAAAGAGGCCGACTATGAACGCGCCAATGCCTACCACGAACTCAAGCTGCAGCTGATCTCAAAGTAACCAAAAAATTTAAGCTTTATGTCAATTCAAGCAAAAGCCGCAGTGGCGGATGGTAAGGGCGGGTTCACCGTCGAAACAATCGAAGTCAACCCACCAGCGCGCGATGAAGTGCTGGTTGCCATCAAGGCATCTGGCCTCTGCCACACAGATTGGGATTCACTCAACTGGGGTGGGAATTTTGTGCTCGGCCATGAGGGCGCTGGCATTGTCGAAGCCGTGGGTGAGGGCGTGACCCATGTGGCGGTCGGCGACCCGGTCATTTTGAATTGGGCGATCCCCTGCAAATGTTGCTATCAATGCCAGAACGGCCATCAAAATATCTGTGAAAAGTATTCACCGGTCACCGGTAAAGTGCCGACGGATGGGATGGCGCATGCCGATGCCACGCGTTGGCAAGGTGCCCCGTTAGGGCGTTCATTCAATATCGGCACACTGAGCAGCCACACAGTGGTGCGCAAAGAAGCGGTCGTGCCAATCACCGTGGAGATTCCTTTTACCTCGGCCTGCATTATTGGTTGCGGCGTGATGACTGGTTTTGGCTCTGTAGCCAATGCTGCGCAACTCAGCCCCGGTAGTAGTGCCGTGGTCCTCGGCACTGGTGGGGTTGGGCTCAACGTGATCCAAGGCGCACGCATTTCTGGCGCTGCCAAAATTATTGCGGTGGATGTGAACCAACAACGACTCGACATGGCGGTGCAATTTGGCGCGACCCATACCGTGCTCGCTGATCGCGACGACACCGGGTTGCTCAAAGCTGCGGAAAAAGTCAAAGCTCTCTGCGGTGGACGCGGGGCTGACTATTCATTTGAGTGCACTGGAATCCCCGCGCTGGGTGCCGCGCCGCTGGCGATGATTCGCAATGCTGGCATGGCCGTGCAGGTTTCTGGGATCGAGGAAACCATCGAGATCGATATGAACCTGTTTGAGTGGGATAAGATTTATCTCAATCCGCTGTATGGCAAGGCGAAACCCGAGTTCGATTTCCCCAAACTGATGGAGCTCTATGCTCAGGGGCAACTCAAGCTCGATGAGTTGATCACACGCACCTATGCCGTCGAGGATTTACAAGAAGCTATTGATGACATGCTGGCTGGTCGTAACGCCAAGGGGGTGATCGTCTTTGATTCATGAGCGCGCACACTTCTCATTTCCGAACGACTGAAGTCGGAGACCTGCCATGCCAGAGCGGCAAGCTGCAATTCGTCACGGTCAAGAGCCCCGCGCTGCAACAACGGGCAGACGTCACGCTCTATGTGCCGGAGCGAGCGATTGGCCGCAGCGATGTGCCGGTGGTTCTGCTGTTACACGGCGTCTACGGTAGCCATTGGGCGTGGGCACTTTCTGGCAATGCGCATGTGACGCTTCAAGCGATGATTGATGCGGGCGATGTGCCGCCGATGATTTTGGCGATGCCTTCGGATGGACTGTGGGGCGATGGTAGTGGCTACGTCCCCCACCCTGCTCAGGACTTTGAAAAATGGATCGTCGAGGATGTGCCCCATCTGGTCTCTGAAGTGACCGGCAACGCACTCACTGCGCCGCATTTTATCGGTGGTTTGTCGATGGGCGGTTTTGGTGCACTGCGCTTGGGGGCCAAGTATCCAGAGCGTTTCGCCGGCTTTGCTGGGCATTCATCGATCACCCAGCTGGAGCAGATGGCGCTTTTTGTAGAAACCCCTTTGCCGAGCGGCACAGAGGAATCCAAGCTGCCCGAAGGCGTCCTTGAAACCATCCTGCAACATAGAGAAAGCCTAAAGCCGTTTCGCTTCGATTGCGGATCAGACGACCTGTTGATTGAACAGAACAGAGAGCTCGCACGGGCGCTCGAAGACGCCGGAATCGATTTCACCTTTGAAGAATATCCCGGAGCCCATGAATGGAGCTACTGGCAAGAACACGTGTCCAAGACCTTTGCTTTCTTTGCCGCGTTACTATAGGCTACCACCGCCACTGGTGGTGGGGCGGCTTGAAGCGCGCGGTGGCAGGACCACCCGGAATATAATACCATTTGAACAGTCAGATTGCCTTGATGACGTCGAATGATTGGATTGTAGCAAGGCGTAAGGAAGGGCCATAGCGGGCTATCTGACCGACGCGCAGCGCCGCTAGAATCTAATCATTCGGCGCCCCTTCCATCTCGGCTCCGCTGACTATTTCACCCAACCTTAAAAACCTATCATTATGGTAAGATGACTGTTCAATTGGTATAAACAAGCTCAAGAAGAGCTGCGCAAAACTAGTATGCCCCTCCAAGCCATTCGTGGGCTTGTTAGGGCTACATTGTATAACAGTTTATGCGTTGAGCAATTTCTGGATCGCTCCAGCTTGATCGAGTTTTTTGCGGGACATATCTAGGTCGAAGTCGCCGTAGTGTTCGATCGGGTTGCCGTAGGCATTAAGTAGGGTGGTGTACCAATTGCCGATGGTTTTGTGCCCTTCTGTAGCATGGTACGGCAGACGGATGTAACGACCCATCATGTCGAGTTTACAATTGTCTCCAGCCATCACTACAAATGGAGCTTCGGTGCCGTGACTGTGGTGACCTTCGCCGTTTTCTGGGAAGTACATGATCACGGTATTATCGAACATTGAGCCATTGCCCTCGGGTTGCGCTTTGAGGCGTTCGACGATGCGGGCAACTTGTTGGATGTGCCCGACACGGACTTTCTCTCTGATCTTTTCAGCAGGCACTCCGCTGTAGGCTCCGTTGTGACCGAGCTCGTGAAGCGAGATGTGGTCGCCCTCGTTGCCGGGCATTCCCTTGATCGGGGTCGAGAGTTCGTCGATGGTGTAGGTCACCACGTTTGTGAGACCGGTAATCAGAGCTGATATGAGGATCTCAGTCATGGCTTCCTGTTTTTCCGGGGTGCTGGCATTGGGTCCGCCATCAGCGTGAACCAAGCCTATTTCTGGAAGGTGCTTGGAGATGGAGCCAGACATTTTTTCGAGTTTTTTGTTACGAGCCTGGATCGACTCAATCGAGCTGATGTGGTTGCTGAGTTTGAGTTTTTCATACCCTTGAAGCACGTTGGATTTGACGGATTCTTCTTTTTGCAAGAACTTCAACATCGCGTTATCAGAGTCGACTGCGCCAGGGTTGGTGACAGATTTGAACAGTTCGTTGTAGGCTGTTTGCGGGTCTGCGTAGCAGTAGTTTCTCTGGTGCGGCGCAGGGGCCGAGTAGCCAGATACAATCCCGCTTCTGAAAGTGCTGTAGTTTCCTGTGAGTGAAAGTTCAACGTGGCCGAATGGCGACGGGGTCAGCTTGGCGAGTTCAAAATCAATGGTCGCGCGCTTGATGCCGCTCAGTGAATTTCGGCCAGATTTGTAGGCTCCCATCACTGAGGAATAGGACCAGTGGCCGTTTTCGCTCATTTTACAGGACAGTCCCTGTAGAATGCTAAGGTTCTCCTTATGGCCTTCTAGAGCTTGCATCCAGGACGGCAGCTCGTGATTATCTAGATCTAGGTCGAGCGGTTGTTTTTTTGCATCTAGTGCCTTTTCCTCGGCTGAGAATGTCGGTAGTGCCAGCTCGTTTGGCCGAATGCCGTTTGATTTTCTAATAAAGATAAAACGGCGCGGGGCGGCGCTGTTAGTGGATGCTGCTAGGAGATTGCTGAATGATGGCGTTAGAGCCAGAGCTCCGGCACCTAAAGCCGATGTTTTGAAAAAGTGTCTTCTAGTTGTCATACTTTATTTTATTGGGCTTTGCGGTAGAGGAATGAATCGGATGTGAGGAATGAGACGATGACGGCATCAAAGCTGCCGCCACTCTTTATGTAGGCTTGGTCTGCGTCAATGAGGGTTTTTGAGTCGGATAGAACCTCATTGCGCCCCATGAAGTAGCGGAAGGCATAGCGGATGACGGACTGGCGTACGCGCTCTGATTTAGCGAGTCGTGCGACTAGGTCGAGAGCATCCTGGACGTCGCCGTCGAGGTTTTTGTCACCGGTGCCGGAGAGGTGGCCTTTGGGATTGACTGGTAGGGTTTTGTAAATGTCTCTTAAATCCACGTGTGCCGCGGCTTTGTCGGGTCCCTTTTTGATGAGGTTATCTGGGTGTTCTAGGGATTCCTGGGTGCGGAATCGGCCGAAGTCGTCATAGGACTCAAAGGCGTAACCGAGTGGGTTCATACGCTCGTGACACTTCCAGCAGGCTTCTTTTTCGGTAACGTCCACCAGACGGCCCCGCAAAGTTTTGTGATGGTTTTCGGGGATCACGGCATCGACGGTGATTGGCACGTCTGGCACGGTTCCAGCGAGGAGTTTTTCGCGGATCCACTTGCCGCGAATCACGGGGTCGGTTTCAGTGTTCTGAGAATGGGCAATCAGCCATGCGGGGTGAGTGAGCATGCCTTTCCGGTGGGCGACCTTAGCTGGCTGCACCGCTGGGTAGTCCCAGTCGTCCAAGCTGATATTGAAGAACTTGGTGACTTCTTCTGCGCGGAATTTTTTTCCGGTTCGGGTGGCGGCGTTATGCACGCCGTGGGAAGAATATGCAGCGTATGGAGCTGCAGATTTTTGCCCTTTATCGAAGCGCAGCGCAAAGCTCGTCATGTGTTGCTTGAAGACTTTCGTGCGGTCACGCTTTTTGTGCTCTGGTCCGCTTAGATCAACACTGTGAAGTTTGACCTCATCGAGAAAATCTTTGTGCTTGAGCAGATCTTCCATTTCAAAGTTCTTCCAATCTTTATCTTTGAAATAGTCGTAGATCTTGCGGAGGCGTTTGGTGGATTCGGTCATCGCCTCATTATTGCCGGAGTGGTAAACGTAGAATTTCTCGGTATCTAAGAGCGTCTCAATGACGTTCTGGTCATTCTCTAGAATGTGGTCCACTAGACGATCCGCCTCGCCGACTAGACGGCCTTTTGAGTTGTCATAATTTCCACCGAAGCGCTTATTGTCCTTGAAGATGGGGAGCATTTTTTGGTAGCCGAAGAACTCTCTGAAAAATCGCAGTTTTCTGATTGGCTGGTTAGTGATGCTGGCGGTGTCTTGAAGCCTTTGTACAGCCTCATCGATCACGTAGAACTGGTTCCTATTTTTGAGTAGGCGGGTGACCTCACGTTTGTAATCTTCCCGGGTGTTTAGCTTGCCATTTTTGGCTGCATCAGCCAGCTCTTTGTCTGGGCTGCTATCTGTTAGTGCGTAAGCTATGGCGTAGCTGACATCTCGCGGGGAAAGCATTTTTCTGCCGTCTTTATCGGCCACTCCTTGGCCAAACTCTGCACGGTAGACAAACTCAGAACTCAGCATCAGGGTCTGGATCAACTTTTTCATCCCCTTCTCATTTCCTAGCTCCTTGATGTACGATTTAGTTAGCAAGGCATATTTTTCGGATTCTTCTGCTGTTGCCGCTCTCTCAAATAACTTGGTAAAGACTTGGTCAACGAGCTCTGTTACTAGTTCGCCAGTGGCTGGGCCAGCATCGATGCGTTCTTGAACAAAGCCCTGACTCCAGTCCTCAATGCATTTGCTAATGATTTCATTATAGCGATCGCCTTTTTTGCGGTGTTTGGAGATCGCCTTTTTAACGAGGATCATTTCATCTTCTTTGAGTGGGCTGTAAGTGTGCGGCTTGTGCTTCTTATCGTAATTGTGCTGTTCTATCTGAGCGCGCCATTCTGGCATGTAGCCTTGCAGGAATGTGACACGAGCCTGGATTTTCCGTTCGTTGTCGCCGAAGTGAAACCACTCCTTCTCACATTTGGCGATGAGCTGCGCATCTGACTCGCCCTTCTTTTGATGCCTGCGCATGGAACGATAAATTAATTCCAGCTCAGAATTTCCAGGCTGGGCAGCGTGAAATGGTGCCTTTTTGGTTTTCTTCCCTGTCGTTGAAGCTGTTCCATTCGTCTCAACTCTCACAAATTTTGGTAAAAGAGTAGTATTTCCCCCCTTGTAAATATCGCTGCAGATTTTGCCGATGAACTTGTTGAGAAATGCCTCACGCGCTGCGAGGGTGGCATTGTGCCCATTTTCTTTAGCCATGATGCCATCGACGCCTGGGAGGTATCGCCTGTCCCTCTTGGCCATATACATCATGTGAGTTGCCGCATTTTTGGCGTTGGTGATCATTGTCAACAAGTGCCCGCCATTTAGCGTTGTGGTATCGTAATACCGCACGCCTGTGTTTGTGGGTAACAGGAAGGGATTGGTCAGGTTGACGCGCCTGTTGTTATCGCCGATGACTGACTGCCTCTTGCCATCGATCGTTTGAGTTGGTTTATGGTTGAGTAATTTGTTGAACTTGGCGTCGAAAATAAACTCGCTAATCAGCCAGCGCCTGTCTGGGGTGAACGCCTTGAGATCTTTGTATTCACCGGAGAATAATCTGTCGTGGTCGACGTAATTTCCGTATGACGGCATTCTAATTTTATCTTCCAGCTTGGACGCGGCATGTTTTTTCAACTCACTGGAGATCCAGGCGGTCATCTGCTTGCGTTCGGTCGGCGTTGGCTGGGACTTTTTCTTCTTCGGCGGCATTTCCTCAAAAAAGATCTGCTCCTGCATTTTATTGAGAAGGTCGAGTCGGGCGTCCTGGCTGAGGCTCGCTAGTTGGTCGAGCCGGATGTCGCCCTTCTGCTTGTCTTCATCGTGGCAGGCATAACAATAGACATCGAGCAGGACATCCATCTTGGAATGAACCTCAAACGGGATGTCATCGGCTTTCTTAGGAACTGACGCGGCTCGGAGTCCCTGCTGGCTCAAAAGTGAAACTAAAGTGACCAGACCGAGCCATTTCATACCGCTGGCAAGGTGGACACGAAGCGAGGGCGAATACTTGGTAGCGATTACTTTATTGCTAAATGCTCTGTTCACTTTGATCATATATTGCTGCGTTGGTGCTACCTGCTCACTGCAGGTGAACTTGGTAGTAAGAAGCAAAAACAGGGGGCTTTATGGGACTTGTTTAAGATTCATAGATAGAAACCCAGCGTGGCATAGAAACCCCCACCCGTGATGATTCAATGGTGGGAATTGGCCTCGCCGGTCATGCTAGATTGTGGGAATACGTCGCCCAAGAAACAGATTTATCAACCATATAATACATAATCACGCCTAACTTGTTCACTCAAGATTAGCCCAGCATGCCCCCTTTTGACCGCATAACGCCTATTGAGTTCACTTGTCCTATTGTTCTATATGTATCTGGCGGATGGTGACTCCGTCTGGGACATCGATGGCTAGGCCGGTGATGCCGCCTTGATAGGAAGGGATTTCCTCTAAATTTATTTTGACCCACTGCGATTTCCCTTTGGTGATGCGGGTGGTTGCTGAGCGTGATTTATTCCACCAAGTCTTCTGCCACGCTCCCCAGTTACTTGGTTTTTCGGCAACATTTTCCGGTGGCATACCGCGCCAGTAGACGGTGATAGCGCCGGAAGTGGGTGAGGAAATTTCTAGCGCTACTTGGCGGGCTGACTTGGCCTGCCAGAAGGTGATTGGGCTGAGCAGACGTACCGGTCGGGCTGGATTTTTTGCTTTAAGTTTGAGACCTTTGCCGGCGAGCGGCCAGCCGTCGTCACTGCCATTGTGGTAATGCCATCCGTGGCGGGATTTTTTAAAACTCCACCGAGGCAGCTTTTTGCTAGTGATACGTGCCGCCTCATTGCGAATATCCTGCAGGTTCCCCAGAACAAACCGGCATGCGTATTCGAACTCGATATTGTGGTCGAGGATTTCACGGGTCATCGGCGACATGTAGCCGGTGTTGGTGGATTTTTCACCACCTGTTCCACGGCGGCCATTGAAGCCTGCATGAAATTCTGACGGTCCCAGAGCGCAGACTCCGATACCGGTTCCTTTATCATCCAAGAGCGCGGTCCAGCCCTCCGTGGCTAGAAATTTGATCCACGGCCAGGGCTCCTTGTGGTCATTACGTACTTCTTTGGTTGCACCACCAGTGAACGGTTTATCCCCAGTGTAGGTGATGAGTCGGTGCCATGGGCCGTTGGTATAGACTGCTGGGATCTCTTGAGGGTGCGCACCATACTGCGTGTGATCGCTGCGCGCGTTGGTTAGTTTGGCTTTGTAGCTAAACATCGGGCCAGTCTCTGAAAGGTAAATCCAGGTTTCCATGTGGCATTCGGCAGCATCGTTCTTCATCGGCCAAAGCATCGGAATCGTTTTTACGTACAGCTTGCCATCCTTGACTCTATGTTCCACCACACGTGACCCTATTCTATGGGAATCACCAGTCTGGATTGGATTCCACGGGAAATTCCCCCAGTGTTTGTGCTTCACTTTACCTTCGCGTTGGTAATTGGCTGGCCCCGAGTAATAGGACTGCTGAATCTGTCGACCAAGGTCGTAGGAATTGATCAGATTAGGCCCACCGGGCTCCGAGACATGGGTAATCGCCCCCCCCCATTTTAAATTAATTCCAACTCGTATGAATGCGTTTTCGACAAAGACTAGGTCTGGATTTTTGTTTGCGGCAGGCAGAGCGGAGCCTGAAATGAGGCTTACCAATAGTAAAATCCATAGGGTGCTTAGTCGTTTCATCAGTCTTTTGGGTATTTCACTTTATCTAAAGCAGCTAACATTATAGTTGAAGCATACGCAGTGCCGGCCCGAGAGGTTTCAGATCTTTATGAAAATCTTATGTTTATGCATGTAGTAGAGTATGAGCCACATGATGGCCACTCCACTAGAGCTCAGAATCAGCGGGTAAAAATCGCCAGTGTATTGCTGGAGACCATACACCAATTTATCAGCAATCTGCTGGCAGTTGACGAAGCGGTCGTTAGCAAAAAGCATATAAACAAAAATAGCATTGGAGCCGATAACTGTGAAAAAAACAATTCCTCTGCGAAATTGCAGCACGTCGATCACCCAGTAAAACAAGGCTAACAGCAGCAAGCAATAGCCGCCAGACAACAGCGTGAACGATGCCGACCATAGTTTTTTGATGATGGGATCATGCAGCCCCAGCAACACTCCCGCTGCTGTCGTAGCTATTCCGAAAGCCAGCAATAGCAGCGCATTCTTTTGTTTACTCTGGTCGGCCTTGAGTATTTTCCCAGCAAAGACGCCAAACATCACCGTTACGGTAAAGACCAGACTGGTGAGCACCCAGGTGTAGCGCGAGCCGTCGCGATGCTCCCCCAGAACCAACTCGTCTATATACCCCGCAAAATTCCCCTTTGCTGTCAGCACGCCAGCTCCAAAACCGGGGACCGGCGCAAAGTGCATCAGCAGATAATAAATGCCTAGCAAACCACCGCAGATTGCCATTTGTGTTTTTAGATTTTTGCAGAGTAGAATCAATGATGATCCAAGGTATCCGGCAGCGATGGCCTGCAGAGTGTTGCTGTAAAAGCGTAGATTTCCCCACTTGAGATCCAGTAAATTCCCTTGATAAATCATCCCCAAGATAAAAAGAAGACCAACGCGTTGGACGACGTGCAGATAGACTTTTTTACGACCATCCTTCTGCAGCCGCTTTTCAAACGAGAACACCATAGAAACCCCAACGACAAACATGAAGAGCGGCATGATGATGTCCTCGAAATTGAACCCGATCCATGCAGCATGCTGAAGTTGCTCATTGATCGCAGCGGTGAAATCATTTTTAAAAATACTATGTAGGCTCTGAATAATGGCCGCTCCGCCAGCGATCCAGAGCATATTGAAACCGCGCAATGCGTCGACCGAGAGCAGCCGCTCGCTCTTGACCTTTTCTACCGATTCTACTTCGTTTGACATGCTTATATAACTCCCTGAGGTGACGTAACGGGCGCACACTACGGGTAGACTAACATTTGGTAAAGCGAGAATGCATCTATACCTCGGAACTCTGAAATTTATGGCCAAAACTGCCACATGCCGCAGTGAGATCTGAAGTAACTTCATGCACACCAACCAGAGAACCTACCGCATTTCCTTGAACATCCTCAGCGAAATAATTCTAGTATTTCGGGATTTTCTCGATTGCCAGACCACAGCCCACCCGTCACGCTCTACAAATTCCGAGCCCTTTCTGACCACTCCACGGCACGCTCAAACGAGCCAAAAAACAATTTCTAAGCAATGAAACCAATACTATTTCCGTTACTACTATCGACCGCCATGCTGACAACGGCGCGATCCGAGACGCAGTCCCAACCTGGCTTTGTGGTCGACGCGGACACCAAGATCACCTTGCGAGAAGGATTTGACGCAGAGTTGCTCTACGAAGTCCCCCCCTCACAAGGCTCATGGGTCGCGATGGCATTTGACCCGAAGGGTCGGATCGTCGTTTCAGACCAAGATGACAAGGGGGTCTTCCGAGTAACCTTGCCCAAGGACGGCGTCCCGAACTCAAAAATCGAGGTCGAGAGCCTCAAAGGCTTCCCCTATCTTCCCATCGACTGGGGCAAGCGTCGCGTGGGTGGAGCGCTCGGGTTTCTCCACGCATTCGACAGCCTCTACATGTCCTCGATGAAGGGCTTCTATCGCATCCGCGATACCAATGGCGACGATCAATACGACGAATTCAAGCTTCTCAAAAAATTGGGTGTCGGCTACGAGCACTCGGCCCACTCCATCATCAAATCGGAAGACGGCAAAGCGCTGTACCTCGTCACAGGCAACCACACAGCAGTCCCCGCAGGTGTCAAAAGCCTGCAACCACCAGTCTGGAAAAAAGATTCATTGCTGCAAGCAATGCCAGACACCATGGGCCATGCAGTCAGTATCAAGGCACCAGCCGGCTGGATCTGTCGCATTTCACCCGACGGTGAGAAGTGGGAAATGATCGCCTCCGGTTTCCGCAACCCGGTCGACTTAGCCATCAACAAAGAAGGCGAATTGTTCACCTTCGATTCAGATTTAGAATTCGACGTCGGCAGCCCGTGGTACCGCCCCACTCGGGTCAACCACGTGACCTCGGCCAGTGAATTCGGCTGGCGCTCGGGTTCGGCCAAGTGGCCCGAATACTTCGCCGACAGCAATGGAGCAGTCATCAACGTGGGACCGGGATCGCCAACTGGCATAAGCTTCGGCCACCACTCGAATTTTCCCAGCCAGTATCAAGACAAGCTATTCGTCTGCGACTGGACTTTCGGCACCATCTACACAGTCGAAATGACAGAAGGTGGATCGAGCTACACGGGCACGAAAAAAGAATTCCTCCACGGAAACCCGCTCAGCATCTCAGCGATGAGATTTGGTCCTGATGGTCACATGTATTTCATCATCGGTGGCCGCAACACTGCCTCTAAGCTCTACCGTATCCGCCACACTGGGGAGAAAAACAAAGCTGCTCCGAGAACGCTCGTAAAAAACCAAGGCTTGAGAGATTTACGCCATTCGCTCGAACTTTACCACGGCAACAACACCGCTGGCACCGAGGCAATCAGTAAAGCATGGCCACATCTAGCCCACCCGGATCGCAACATCCGCTATGCCGCCCGCTTGGCCATCGAGAACCAAGACATCAAGCTTTGGCAGGACAAAGTTTTTTCAGAATCTGATCCGCGCAGCATTATCTACTCGGCCATCGCCCTCTGCCGTCACGGCGATAAATCACTCTCGAGTAAAGTGCTGAAAAAGCTCAATACCCTGCCCGCCGAATCGCTCGAGCAGACCGATCTGCTAGCACTACTTCGCGCCTATTCGCTTTGTTTTATCAGAATGGACAAAGCGACTCCGGACGAGATCGCCGCGGTGGTTGGTAAACTCAATCCCCTTTACCCTGCGAAGGATAAGAACCTCAACGCCGAGCTCTGCCGAGTCCTCAGCTACCTAGATGCCCCGCAGGTGGTCAGCAAAACCATCGAATTAATGAAGGCAACCCAGAACCAGACAATCGCCTACGACAAGGAGATGCTCGACCGCCATGAGTATGGAAAAGACATCCTGAAAATGATGAGCAACACTCCTAACAGCCTGAACATCCACTACGCCTACTCGCTCCGACAGGTGCAGAGCGGCTGGACGCTCGAGGACCGAAAGTATTACTTCGGCTGGCTCAACGAAACTCTGGAAAAAAGCGGAGGAAAGAGCTTCTCCGGCTACATCCGGGCGATAAGAAAAGACGCGATCGAGCACCTGCCCGAGAAAGATGCCACAGCCGTTTCTTGGCTCTTGGGAGATATAGCCGGCGTGGACCTCAGCAAACTGCCGATGGCCAAAGGCCCGGGCGTGGCATGGACAGTCGATTCAGCAATGAAGCACTTCAAAGCCGACCTGCGGGGAAGAGATTTCAACAATGGTAAAAAGATGTTTGGCGCAGGCCGCTGCGTGGCCTGCCATCGCTTCGAAGGCTCGGGCGGCTACTCGGGGCCCGATCTCGGATCGGTCGGAAACCGCTACTCAATCCGTGATATTCTGGTTGCCATTTGCGAACCAAGCCAATCGATCTCTGAGCAATACCAAGCAAGCGTGGTCACTCTCAAGGACGGCAGCACGCTCACCGGACGCATCATTTACAAAAATGACGAAGAGATCGCGCTAGCTCAAAACCCATTCAACTTTTCAGACCTTAACAAAACTCCCATCGAAAAAGTCAAGAAGGTCGAGCCATCGCAACTCTCGTTGATGCCGCCAGGAATGATTTTTTCCATGAACCAAGACGAACTCAAAGACCTGGTAGCCTACCTCATTTCCTCAGGAAACCCTAAGCATCCAGCATTCCAGAAAGAGTAACACCACTCGATTCCTGCTCCACTTGGCACCACCTCGTCATCAAACACCTCCTCCTTGCCTGACCACTGCTCGCCTCGCAACAATCATGAAAAGCATCCTATTTATAACACTCATAGCTTGTGGAATACTCCATGCGGCCGAGCCAGTCCGCGTGTTTCTCTTCGCTGGACAATCGAACATGGTGGGTGCGGACACGGAACCGGATGGTGTTGTTAAATTCCCGCCGTTTAGCGATGCGCTAAAACCGCTGAAGGACGTCCGTTACTCGTTCCAGATCGGCCCGCAGCACAAGTCGAAGGGCTGGACGGATTTGCAGGTCGTCGGCGAGGATTTTGGTCCCGAGTTCACTTTTGCCCGTGCACTGCGCCAGCGAAGCAAGGCCCCGATAGCAATCATCAAGGATGCCTGGGGCGGCACCACACTGGTGAACGACTGGGCACCCAATGGCGGTGATGAGAAGAGCCGAAAACTCTACCAGCGCTTCATTTCTCAGGTCCGCGATCGACTCGCTGAGCTCGATAAAAAAGGCCAACCCTATCGCATCGAGGCGCTGATGTGGCACCAGGGCGAGAACGACATGTTTCATGCCGAGGGCAAGCGACAGTACGAGAAGAATCTCCGGCAGTTCATCGCCAGCCTCCGCAAGGACCTTGAGGTACCGGAGCTTAAAGTCTTCATCGGCGAGATCAGCACCAAGGGAGTCTGGGGCATGGACAACCGCGCCAATGTCGCTCTCATCCGCAATGCACAACAGCAAGTCGTGAATTCCGACCCGAAGGTCTTCTTTGTGCCCACCTCTCACCTGTCGTTCCGAGTCGGACCGCCCGTCGGCCTGCACTACCACTTCGGCACCCTCGGACAGTTACAGCATGGCGAAGCCTACGCCAGCGCTTACCTCGATCAAGAAGCACCCAAGAGCAAACGACCAACGCCCAAACAATTTCCCAAAGCCAAAAAGGTAAAACTGTTTGTCCTCGGCGGGCAACGCAACATGGAGGGCGAAGAGGCGTGGTTAGCTGAGCTAAAGGCAACCCCGAAGTCAGCGATGCTTGCCAAGCCACAGGCTGCACTTTTCCAATACAGTCTTGGCCAGGTCACCACCTCAAGCGGCTGGGAATACCTGGCCCCAGTGGATCACCTCGGAGACTTTGGCCCGGAGCTCAGCTTCGGCAAGCGCCTGATCCCCCAGATGAAGCCCGGCGAAATCTTGGCCATCTACAAATTTACCGACAGCGGTTCGCAATCGCTCGACTGGTTGCCCGAGGGCTCGAAAGAACCCTACCGCGACCGCTACAAGGCATGGATCAGAGGCATCAAACAGTGCAGGGACGATCTGATTGAGAAAGGTTACCAATGCGAGATCCCCGCCATCTTTTGGCACTGCGGCGAGAATGATCGGGCACTCCAATGGATGGCCAAAGAATACGCCGGTCGTTTCCAGCGCTTCATGGATGCCACCCGCCGCGACCTCGAACTACCCGAGCTGACCTGGATCCTCACCGAGCAGCCGATGCTTCCCGCCAGCATCACCGGTGAGCAGAAACTTTACGACCTGAATGCCGACCTGGAGACACTTGCAGCCAAGGACCCTCATCTCCACTTCGTCAAAACCGCCGACCTTCCCCATCGCCCTGTCCTATTTGGCACAAAAGGAATACTTGCACTTGGCGAACGCATGGCCGAAAGATGGATAAAAATCAGCAAACCTTGAACACCACCCTATCAACATGAAAAACATCCTCGCCTCACTGGCCCTCCTTTTCGCCCTGCCCGTCGCCTCCCTCGCACAAGACATCGAGAAAGGCCTCGCTGATCTCACAAAAAAGGGACGTCGCGAACTCCCTGAGATTCCCGACCTCACCAAGGACGGCGTCAAGAACGACCGCCACGACTGGAATCTCGGCCCGACTGGTGCCCGCGGATGGATGTGGGGCATGCTGCTGCGCACCGACTTTGCTCGCCAGATTCTCATCACTCAGGTCGCTAAAGGATCGCCGGCTGGCCGTGTACTCAAGGTGGACGACGTCATCCTCGGTATCGACGGTAAGAAGTTCGACAGCGATGCCCGCATCGCCTTCGGCCGTGCCATCACTGAGGCTGAGAAAAAGCAGAATCGCGGGGAGCTCAAGCTACTGCGCTGGCGCGACGGCAAGACCAAGCAAGTGACCCTGAAGCTCAAGGTGATGGGTAGCTACGGCAAACTCTCACCGACCAACTGCGAGAAATCCGAGAAAATCATCGAAAACGCCTGCCGCTACATCAAAAAGAATGGCATCGGCAAGGGCCTCACTGGTCACGTCAACGCGCTCGGCCTGCTTGCCAGCGGCGACAAACGCTACCTCCCGATGGTGCGCGACTACGCCCGCTCGCTCAAGGTGAAGGACGCCTACGCCATGTCATCATGGAACATGGGCTACATGAACATATTCCTCTCCGAGTACTACCTGCTGACCAAAGACAAAAAAGTACTCCCTCAGATCCGCGAGATAGCTCTCTACCTAGCCGGAGGACAAAGCCTCGTCGGCACCTGGGGCCACAACAACGCAGGCCCCGGCGGCAAACTTCTTGGCTACGGAGCCATGTGTCAGCCATCGCTTTCTTGTGCCGTTTCCCTCATTTTGAATCAGAAATGCGGCATCGATGACCCCATCGTTGAGAAGGCCATTCGCCGCTCAGAGACCTTCTTCTCCGCCTTTGTCGACAAGGGCAACATCCCCTACGGTGATCACTCGCCTCGCGAGGTGCACGACAGCAACGGCCGCAGTTCGCTCGCCGTCATCTTCTTTGACCTCCTCGGCAACCCCGATGCCTACCGCTTCTTCGCCCGCATGACAATCGCCTCGTACGGTCAGCGTGAAGAAGGTCACACCGGCAACTACTGGAGCTACATTTGGGGGCCGCTCGGTGCTATGCGCGCCGGCCCAGAAGCCGCCGCAGCCTTCATGCACGAGCAACAGTGGTTCTACGACCTCGAACGCCGCTGGGACGGAGGTTTCACCTACCAGGGCGGAGCCAACATGGCTGGCTCGGAACACACCACCCCCAACTGGGACAACACCGGTGCGCGTCTGCTGACCTATGCCATGAACTCTAGAAAACTCCAAATCACTGGCAACGGCCTCAAACTTGAAAAGGCTCTCACTGGTAAAGAGCTCGAGGACACAATGACCGCTGGTGAAAACTACAGCGTCTGGCACCGCCAAGGATACATCAAGACCGACAGCTTCGATTCACTGCCGGACGCCGAACTCATCAAGCGCCTCGACACCTGGTCGATGCCGATGCGTATCCGCGCCGCCAAATCACTAGCCAAGAAGCCGACCAACCACGTGCCGCAACTTATCAAGATGCTAAAACACAAAGACCGTAGCATCATCCTCGGTGGAGCTTATGGGCTGGAGCATCAGGGGCGGAAGGCTGAACCAGCCATCGACGCTCTGGTCTCACTACTCACCCACGAGGACGAATGGGTCCGCTTCCGCGCCGGCTGTGCGCTCTGCGCCATCGGCCAACCTGCTCGCGATAAAGCTGTACCAATCCTTCTCAAAATGGCCAACAAAACGCTTCCAAATGATCCACGCGAAATGAACCAACGCTACGTCGCCTTCGTCCTCTGGGGCGATGGCTACAATGGCTCAGCGCGGGGACTTTTCCGCGGCGACATGAAGGGCGTCGACCGCGAACTGCTCATCCCCGCCATCCGTCGCCTGATTCATAACCAAGACGGACTCGTCCGTAACTTCGTCGCCCGCGCGATGGAGACAATGAGCTTCGAAGATCTTTCCCCGCTGTGGGGAGACATCGCTTGGGGCGTGGAAAATCCTTCACCCAGCGGCATCATGTTCAACGCCGACATCCGTGAAATTGGGATGAAGACCCTCGCAAAACACCGCTTCAAAGAGACCGTCCCCGTGACTGCTAACTTTGTCCTCACAATGAAGCCACACGGTGCCCAAGCACGCATTTTCGTCATCATGGATGTGCTCAAGAGCTTTGGCACCGAGGCGAAGTCCGCACTCCCTACCCTCTACAAGGCTCGCACATTCTACGTCGAAAACCTCGGCCCCGGAAAACTCCTAGAATTCCCTCGCTGGGCCACCGACGAGTTCATGAAAGGCCTCAACGAAGGTATCAAAGCCATCGAGAACGCCACCGAACCCCCCAAGGACCTCATCTCCTTTGAGGACATTAAGTCTGAAGATTAGTCAGGAAGCATACCTGCTCCTAACCAGCCTCTAAACGCTTCTAGCGCACAAGTATCAATTTCCATTGACCATTGACCACTCCCCATTGACCACCCTAGTCTGCACCAATGTTCAACCAATTACGCGTCCTCGCCCTTTCCACAGTCCTCCTAAACGTCAACCTCGCTCAGGCCCAGGAGGAGGAAAAACCTGCCGCCAATTACTCCGCCGCCACCGCCGACATCGGAATCGTGGTGAAGGACCTGGAGAAATCTGTCAAATTCTACACCGAAGTCCTGGCGATGAAGGAAGTCAAAGGCTTCAACGTGCCTGCCGAAAAAGCCACCCGCTTCGGACTCACCGACAACCAACCAGCGACTATCCGCGTCTTCGTTCTCGATGAGGCCAAAGGACCTAAGACAAAGTTCAAGCTCATGTCCTTTCCTCAAGCTCCTGGGAAAATGCAGGACCAGAAGTTCATCCACTCCACAGTCGGAGTCTCTTACCTTACCCTCTTCGTCACCGATATGGACCAGACCTTAGAAAGGCTCAAAAAATGCAAGGTCAAGCTGCTCGGCGAAACCCCATCTGATCTCGGTGGCAAAACATTCATCACCGTCGTCCAAGACCCCGACGGCAATTTCATCGAGCTCATCGGACCGATGAAATAACGTCTAACCACTGTCAACCCAGACCCAGCCTCCGACGACACTTGATTTTATCCCATTCTCTCGTAAGTTCCCTCCATCGGTGGCGGTATACAATTCGAGCCCCACTTAAAAACTATCAACAACACTATGAGTAACCTCAGTCGACGCCATTTCGTAAAAAACACCGCCGCAATCGGAGCCCTGACATCTATCAATGCCTTTGCCATCAACAAAAACACCGCTAACGATAAAGAAATCAGGATCGTTCTGGTCGGTTGTGGCGGACGCGGTAAGGGAGCTGCCTACCAGGCGATGCATGTGCGCAAGGGAATCAAGGTCGTGGCCGTCGCTGACGCCTTTGAAGATAACGTCAAAGAGGGACTGGATTACCTAAAAAAATCCAACCCAGACCAAGTCGACGTGCCTGATGAGAATGTTTTCCACGGATTTGATGCCTACAAGAAAGCCATCGATGTTGACTGCGATTTAGTCATTCTGGCAACTCCTCCACATTTCCGCCCGATGCACCTCGAATACGCGGTCAACAAGAAAAAACACGTCTTCATGGAGAAGCCAGTGGCAGTAGACGGCCACGGCATCCGCTCAGTACTCGAATCCACGAAAATCGCCGAGGCCAATGGCACCATGCTAGCCGTTGGACTGCAGCGTCACCACCAATACGATTATCGCGAAGCCGTTGAGCAATGCCACAACGGCGCGATCGGCGAGTTCCAGTACGCGCGCGTCTGGTGGAATAGCGGCGGCGTATGGACCCGTCCACGCAAACCTGACATGACAGAAATGGAATATCAGATGAGAAACTGGTACTACTTTAACTGGCTCTGTGGCGATCACATCGTTGAACAACACATTCACAACCTCGACGTGATCAACTGGGTCAAGGGCGAGCACCCAGCAAAATGCAGCGGCATGGGCGGACGACAAGTACGTAAGAGCAAAGAACATGGTGAGATTTACGACCACTTTTTCACTGAATACGAATACGCCGATGGCTCCCACATGTTCTCTCAAGCGCGTCACATGCCCAAATGCGATTCAAGGGTTCAGGAAATTGCTTACGGCACCAAAGGCTCATGTGATTTCGGCAAACGCCGCATTTCCGGCGAGAACAAATGGCGCTTTAAAGGGCGGAAAGTTTCCGGTCACCAAGAAGAATGGTTCCACCTAATTGCCGCTCTCGACAAAGGAGAAGTCTATAACGAAGGCAAGAATGGCGCGGAAGCGACCCTCACAGCCATCATGGGTCGCATGGCATCCTACTCAGGCCTCACGGTAACCTGGGAAGAGGCTCTCAATTCTGATTTACGACTGGCCCCAGAATCTTACGCCTGGGACGCCAACCCACCTACCCTGCCTAACAAAAATGGTTACTACCCTATTCCAGTTCCGGGTATGACCAAGGCTTTTTAACGTAATCTCAGCTCGCCACAGTCGACTGTGGCGAGCGACATGATCCGCTACGATGTTAAGATATTCCACCCCCTTGACGCGTTGGGCAGTTCACTGGGGAGTATTTTCTCTAGCACTTTTTTTCTGCAGCATGCTCGCCAGCTCGGGGTGTCAGCCGGAACCCCAGCTTTACTCGTTTAAATCACGCCACATGGGAGTTGATTTCCGTATCGACCTCTTTGCCGCTGGCGCAAAAAAAGCACACACTGCCGCCGAGATCGCATTTGCACGGATTGCCGAGATCGATGCCGCCATGAGCGACTACAAAGTCGACAGCGAACTTTCTCAGCTTTCAATGAGCTCCGGCTCCGGTAATCAGATTCAAGTCAGCCAAGAGCTCTGGACAGTACTCAACAAGGCAAAGAAAATCCATCGCCTCAGTAATGGAGCATTCGATGTCAGCTTCGGCGCCCACGCTGTACTCTGGCGCCGATCCCGATTCTCCCAAACCATGCCACCAAGCCGCTCACTAGCACGCGCCAAAGAGAAATCCGGCATGAACCACCTCCTTTTCCATCCGGGAACTCGCAGCCTCACTCTCAAACCGAAAGGAATGCGTCTCGACCTCGGAGGAATTGCCAAAGGCTATGCTGCGGATCAAGCGCTCGCGACCCTCCAATCCCAAGGCGTCAACCACGCGCTGGTCGACGGCAGCGGCGACATGGCCATGACCAAACACCCTCGCAGCCAGTGGAAAATATTCATCAGCGATAAGGAACAGCAGACTGACCAATTCATCCACATGCAACGCGGAGCTGTTGCCACCTCAGGTGACTCCTATCAGTTTATAGAAATTAACAATAATCGCTATTCTCACATCATAGATCCACGCACGGGAATCGGCGTCACCAACCGTTGCCGCGTCACCATCATCGCAGCCGATGCCATGACTGCAGACAGCCTCGCATCCGCCGTGACAGTCATGGGCCCAAATCAAGGTTTACAGTTGATCGAATCGCTGCCAAATGTGGAAGCCCTGATCGTTGCCTCGGGTAAAACTTATCAATCGACCAACTTCCCCCGTCTCACTCAAACACACCAAAACTAATCATGTTTAAACAGCTAGTCCTATGCTCCCTGCTGAGCCCCTGCCTATTCGGCGCCACATCAGGCATCTCATCCACGGCACTTTACCAGAAACTCGGGTTTGAAAAGCTCGCAGGCAAGATTCAACACGGCAAAAACTACAGCAACACCATTGCCGACACAGAAATAAAATATGAAATGGTGGCCATTGCCGGTGGCAAATACACCCGCGGCGGGAGTCAAGCCGCTGAAGGACCAAAGAGAGAAATCAAGATTGACCCATTCTGGATCCAAAAATACGAACTCAGCTGGGATCAATACGAGATCTGGCAGTTCAGTCTTGATATCAAAAATCGCGATAAAACAAAAAATAAGATCAATCCCAATGACGCAGCGGCCGACCTGGTCTCACGGCCGACCGGCCCCTACCTCGATATGAGTTTCGGCATGGGTAAAAAGAACCGCCCCGCCGTCTGCATGACCCAACTCGCCGCCAAGTCATACTGCATGTGGCTCTCCGCTAAGACCGGTCATTTCTACCGACTCGCCACCGAAGCCGAGTGGGAATACGCCTGCCGCGCCGGCACCACCACCAAGTATTACTTTGGCGACGACGCATCAAAAATTGACGATTACGGCTGGTTTTACGACAACACTGATGGCGACGGCTATAAGGAACGCGGCACCAAGAAACCCAACAACTGGGGGCTTTACGATATGCACGGTAATGTCGCCGAGTGGGTCCTCGATAGCTTTGACCCTGAGTTTTATAAAAATGGTTCGGCTGATAACCCCGTCAGCTTACCGCCCAAAGGTGGCAAGCTAAACCCTGGAGTTGAAGCTCCCTGGCCAAATAAACTCTATGGCCGTGTCGCCCGCGGCGGGAGCTGGGACGACGATGTTGAAGACCTGCGCAGCGCTGCACGCAAGATCTCCGAGCCAGCCTGGAAAATCCGCGACCCACAACTACCCAAGTCCGTGTGGTACCACACCGATGCCACCGCAGTAGGTTTCAGAATTGTCCGCGCCGCACGTATCCCAGCACTCAAAGACCTGCACAAATACTGGCCCAGCGAAGAAGAAATCAAAGCCATTCCCAAACGTTAAAAAAACGCTAATCCTACGACTAAGTCAGCGCCAGTCTCTCCGAACACCTCTCCCCAAAAAACAAATCCCTAGCAGTCATCAACCGCCGGAACTTCCTCAAAGGAGCGGCGGCAATGATTGCGCTGCCTGGTCTGGAATCGCTTGGTGCAGGCAGGTGGTCTGCCCCCTAGTCCGGATGGTCCCCTAGTTCGATGCACAATATTTGCGCAATGTGACCGACTATTCGCGTAGCGCGACCGTCTCGCTCGCGTTACGTGGAGTGACTTCCAGACCTTCCAGACCTTCCAGACCTTCCAGACCTTCCAGACCTTCCAGACCTTCCAGACCTTCGATACCTGCCAGTGTCAAAAGTCTCAAGGTCGCGTAAGTCCAGTGAGATCGCATGGGCGCGATTGCTGGGCCCACAAAGTCACCAGACTTTGCTAGCTTGACCTTCGACCCTCTAGGTCATCATTTACCGGCAGGGATTTTCGTGCCGTAGAAGATGCTTCCAGCTTCTTTGTTGACGATTGGCATACCTTTGACACGCTCCAACTGTCAAAAGTCAGAAGGTCCACGGTCAATTAGTCTGTCTCATAGTCGTTAGATCGCGTGGGCGCGATTGCTGGGCCCACAAAGTCACCAGACTTTGCTAGCTTGACCTTAGACCCTCTAGGTCATCATTTACCGGCGGGGATTTTCGTGCCGTAGAAGATGCTTCCAGCTTCTTTGTTGACGATTGGCAGACCTTTGACACGCTCCAACTGTCAAAAGTCAGAAGGTCCAAAGTCTAACCACATCGCGTGGGCGCGATAACGCAGAATCAAAGTCACCAAACTTTGCGAACTTGACCTTCGACCTTCAGACCTTCGACTCTCCCCAGTGCACATGATCTATCAGACAGCATGGAGGATGCTCACTTATACAGCGGAATGACAAACTGGGGAGTGCTTGCTTTGGGCCCGCTTCTGAAGGGCAGGTCAGCGCCTTCTAGGGTGGTGGTTTTACCTTTGTTGATCGATCTGACGGCGGTGCGGTAGAATCCACCCGGATGGCGGTTCTGGCTGGCGGTGGAAATACGCAGTTGTGAGTCCTCGGCGACAAAGGCGGTTTCGCCGTCGCGCCCGACATTCATGATGCCACCGAGCACCTCGCTGCGACCGCCGTTGGTGGTGTGAACGATAATCCCCCTGCCCTCACTTTTATAACCCGTGATAACCAGATCGCCGCCGTCGTTGATCACCATCGGCTGGCCGCGTTCCGGATTGAATTGTCTGGCCCACACTTTTTGCCCTTTAAACGAGGCACAACAACGACCGTACATATCGGTGCCAGGGTGGACGCCTGTGGTCACTGCCACGTTGTCAAAAAACACCTTACCGCCAGGGACTGTGTTCCGGTAAATCTGCAGCGTCTGAGTCTGGATATCTTTAAAACATACCGTGCGCTGGCTGGCGTGGGTAAAGGTGCAGTGCTCGCCGCTCCAGCGCTCCCAAGTGAGAAGTCGTTCGACGAACAACGGTCGATCGGATTTCTCCCCAGCGATGACAAACCCTTCCCGCTTACTTTGTTTCAAATCAATGCCGGCAACCAGATCACAGAAGCTGAAATCGATGTGCTCCACGTGGGACGGGATCGTCACCGGTGTGTTCATCAAATAGCGACCGGGTTCGAAACGGATCTCAGTAGCACCGCTGTCGAGCGCCCGCTGGATCGCAGGGCTGTCGTCGTTCGATTCATTTCCGATCGCACCATGAGCGCGAATGCCGCTTGTTTTGCCCGATGGTTTCCAGACCGGAGTTTCCTCGATGGCCAAGCGGGGCATCCCCTGGCCCTCAGCCGTCTCTCCGTAAGCACGGGGGTGGACCCATTCGTCAATATGTCGGGAGTCGCCAAACCCCTTGGTCTCCACATTGGAAACATAAAGAAAACCAGCCTTGCGATCGATGGCTACCGGTCCAGTGCCTGTCAGCTCAGAGTCTAGCAGAACCATGAATCCGACCGGGTGGGTGCAGGTCACAGCCACCGGGACGTCGCGGGTTTTGATATTACGTAGACTCAGGCTAATGGCCCCCATCGTAATTCCAGAAACCCGCTGGCCGGACGTGGTGATATCCTCGGCGTGGGCAAACATCGTAGCGGTGGTCGAATCCACGTGTAAGCCGTGATCGAAACCCTCTATTTCCACATGTTTCACCAGGACTCCCGAGTAGTTCCCGTGCCCGAGCTGCACCCCGGCATGACCCAGTCCATCCTCGCTGAGGACCCGGATATGCGCACCGCGCCCGAGTTGTTGGTAAAGAAATCCAGCCCCACAGCTCCGGGGTTGCCGCTGCCGCAGTTGATTGTGAGGTCTTCGCAGTAGTTGGAGGTCGCCACATTGCTGCCCTCGCCTGGCATGTAGGAAACCACCGGCTTGCGGCTGCCCTTGCCAAACCCGCTTGTGCGATCCGCCAGACGAATGACTGTCCGTCCGACTCCCGCCCCACGCATCCGAATCTGCTGGCTCATCGGCGACCCGTAGGTGTTCACCAAATCTGTGTGGCGATAACAAAGAGTGTCCGAAACGAGGTAGGTCCCCTCAGGAAAATAAAGCACCGGCACGTACGGCAAATGCGCGCAGGTCACACAAAAAATCTCCCCATCAGTCCGGCGGTTCTCATAGCTGTAGGGATGGTGATGTTCCCCTTCGGTCGGCAGTTTCTCCATCTCGGCCATCGTTTGGCGCATTGCCGTGCGGGTCAGATTTGTCATGTCATCCAGCGCCCTAAGAATCGCTTCCGTGCAATCCTTTTGGCCCGTCGAGTCCGCAAAATAGGGAGCTTCACAGATATTGATCTGGGTGTGCTTCCAGCTCGCTTCGTCGGTCTCGACCGCGGCCGTGACGCCGTTTGCAGCGGGCGGTTTCCCGGGTCCACTCTCCCCTGTCTCCCGACAACCTACCAATGCCAGCGGTGCCACCACCCCTGGAATCGCTTTCAAAAAACCACGTCGATGTATCATTGCCTTATCTTTCAAATTTCATTTGGATCCTAAAAATGCCATGCCCTGATCCACCTAACACAACACCCCACTTTCTTTAGCTTCGGTCATATAGATCCCCCCTGAACAATCAAGTTGGAATGTTGGGAGATGGAAACTCATCCACAGACTAACCCAACTCCCCAACGACCCACGTCCTATCCTGGAATTCTCAATTCACCTTCGGGCCCCGATCCATGAAATCAGCGTAATCCGCGACAAAAAAACAGCATCTACCCAAGGGACTCGCCTCTATTTTTTTCCATTTTTTATTGTTACTGAAATCAAGGCGAGGAATATGGCTGGGACCTTCGAAGCTCTAGATCTAATAATTAGACTTCAAATTCCTTTATCTCTCTCCTACCCGCATGACACTCCCAGACACCTCACTCGATAAGCCAAACCCTAGCAGCCACACTCTCTTAGCCTTAATCGATACCTTCTCTGAGGACAACAATGCTCGGGGTAAGCAGTTTGAGAAACTTTGTAAGTGGATTCTAGAGACGCATCCTCAGTATCGATCAAAACTTGAGACCGTTTGGCTTTGGGATGATTGGCCTGGCCGATGGGGCAGAGACTGCGGCATCGACTTGATCGCGCAAGACACCGACGGCAAGATCTGGGCTATTCAAGCCAAATGCTATGCCAGCCATAATAGCATTACCAAGCAGGATGTGGACTCATTCTTGAGTGAGTCTTCCAACGAAGCCATAGACCAACGCTTATTGATCGCAACCACCGACAAAATAGGTGCTAACGCAAAAGGCGTGATCGAAAGACAGCACACTGCCAAGCCAGTCAACCAATTGATGCTGGCTGAGCTTTTAGAGGCACCTCTCGAATGGCCAAGTAGCTTAGACCAACTATCCACTGCGGCAGTGAAGAAGGCCTACACGCCAAAACCATACCAGCAGATCGCCATAGACAAGGTTGTTAAAGACATTGATCAGCGAGGTCAGCTGATTATGGCCTGTGGCACAGGCAAGACTCTCACAGGTCTTTGGATTGCAGAGGAGCTAGACAGTGAAACCACTCTTGTTCTTCTGCCGTCATTACTTTTGCTCTCCAAAACTCTCCTAGAGTGGTTGACTCACAGCAAAGAAGACTTCGCCTACTTACCGGTCTGCTCAGATGAAACCGTGGCCAAATCAGAGGATGCTATTAGCCTCTCGACCTCAGACCTATCATTCCCATCCACCACTGATGCTGATGAGATAGCTAGCTTTATCAATAGCCCAGGCAGAAAGGTTATCTTCTCCACCTACCAGTCATCTCCCAAGATTGCCGCAGCCTTTGCCAAAAACGATCTCAAACCCTTTGATCTCATCCTTGCCGATGAGGCGCACCGTTGCGCAGGCAAGATCGGCTCAGACTATTCCACAGTCCTTGAGAACGATCAAATACCATCTGTGAATCGCCTATTCATGACAGCAACGCCCAAGGTGTTCGCTACCCATTCCATGAAACAAGCGGCGGATTCCGGTGTTGATGTGGTTTCAATGGATGATGAGGCTACTTTTGGTAAGGTCCTGCACACACTCTCTTTCGGCGAGGCGATAGAGCAAAAGCTCCTAACCGATTACCAAGTGGTGATTGTCGGCATCGATAGCCCATCCTATGAGAGCATGATCACACAGCGCGCTCTGGTCAAAACAGACACTAACATTGAGTCTGATGCACAGTCTCTGGCCAGCCACATTGGCTTGGCAAAGGCCATCAAGAACTACAACCTAAGGCGCATCATTAGCTTTCACTCCAGAGTGAAATCATCGCGAGATTTTGCCGAGGACCTCCCTAAAGTCATCGAGTGGATGCCAGAATCAAACAGACCTGATGGTGAGTTGATCACCAGCTATGTATCAGGCGCTATGCCCACCAATCAAAGAAACCAAAGCCTTCAGGCACTGGGCCAGATCAATGACAACCAGCGCTATGTGCTGGGCAATGCCCGCTGTCTATCAGAGGGCGTGGATGTGCCAACTCTAGATGGCATCGCATTCATCGACCCCAGAAATTCAGAGATTGATATCGTTCAGGCGGTCGGCCGTGCTATCCGCCTAGCGGATGACAAAGAGACGGGCACCATTGTCATCCCTGTGTTTATCCCTGAGCATGAAGACCCAGATGAGGTATTAAGTTCCTCTCCCTTCAAGAAAATATGGGCCGTTATCAATGCTCTGCGCTCCCATGATGATGCCCTCGCTATCGAGCTTGATGGCTTCAGAAAACAGCTGGGTAAACGCGGCACTACTGGCAGATCTGCCAAGATTCATTTCGACCTGCCCACCACCGTATCAGCCGACTTCGAACGCGCCTTAGACACCAAACTGATTGAATCAACAACCGCCTCTTGGGAGTTTTGGTTTGGCTTATTAGAGCTCTACAAAGAAGAACATGGGGATTGCTTGATATCCCAAAAACACATCACCGCCTCTGGTCATAATTTAGGGAGATGGGTTAGCAAGCAAAGAGGTAAGAAAGACAAATTAACCCCAGAACGAATTCAGCGCATTGATGCCTTAGGGTTTGCTTGGGAGCCACATGCAGAGCAGTGGGAACAGGGGATGAAAGAACTGAGCACCTACAAAGAAGGACATGGTGACTGCTTGCTGGCCGCAAAATATATCACCGGCTCTGGTTATAAATTAGGGGTTTGGGTCAGCACTCAAAGAAGTAAGAAAGACAAATTAACCCCAGAACAAGTTCAGCGCCTCGAGGAATTAGGCTTTATTTGGGATGCACGTGCAGAGCTGTGGGAACAGGGAATTAAAGAACTGAGCATCTACAAAGAAGAGCATGGTGACTGCTTACCGCCCGCAAAGTACATCACCGCTTCTGGTCATAAATTAGGGAGTTGGGCCAACACTCAAAGAAGTAAGAAAGATCAATTAACCCCTGAACAAGTCAATCGCCTTGACGCCTTAGGGTTTGTCTGGGAGCTATTAGCAGAGCTGTGGGAACAGGGATTTAAAGAACTGATCCTCTATAAAGAAGCCCATGGTGATTGCTCGGCGTCCGCAAAGCACATTACCGCCTCTGGTCATAATTTAGGGAGTTGGATTAACTCTCAAAGAACAAAGAAAGACCAATTAACCCCAGAAAGAATTCAGCGTCTTGATGCCTTGGGGTGAGATGCAACTAATTTTTGGACCAGTTGTGGGTTATTTATTGTTGATGTAAAATTGGGTTTCAGCCTGGAACGGTGTGCGGTAATCCAGCGAGGAGTGCTTACGCCTCGTGTTGTAA
>Ga0233410_10000103_pt1 | contig 28462 bp, 24 predicted proteins | sample Na_anoxic_1_MG_FD_179869 | JGI IMG/M metagenome (GOLD analysis project Ga0233410, IMG submission 179869) | Seawater microbial communities from Saanich Inlet, British Columbia, Canada - Na_anoxic_1_MG | ecosystem: Environmental > Aquatic > Marine > Inlet | place: Canada: British Columbia...
GTCTATTTCCGTAGGTAAAGGTAACTCCACTTACCGTGGTCAGGTTCACATCCCTAAGCACCTCACAGGCTGCAAGAACAACACCGAGTGTGATGCACTGCTTATCAACAGCACTTCACGCACCGATACCTACCCAGCAATCACAGTTCGCGGTAACCAGCACGTTACCCAGCACGAAGCATCCGTCTCTCAGGTTTCTGAAGACATGCTCTTCTACATGCAGCAACGCGGACTTAATGAAGGACAAGCAATGTCGCTCGCAGTCAACGGATTCATCAACGAACTCGTCCGCGAGTTCCCAATGGAATACTCCGTCGAACTCAAGCGCCTCATCGACCTCGAAATGGAAGGTTCAGTCGGATAAATCCGACAATTTGAGATTGGTGATTTGTAATTTGAAATCACTAGCGAGCTTCGCTCGGATCTCAAATCTCCAATTACTAAATTCAAATTTCTACTAAAACCAGATGACCTACGAACGCTTTGAAGATCTACCTGTCTGGAACGAGGCCATTCGCCTCGCTGAAGGCGTAGATGATCTTCTCCGTTCGATGAGCAGAGAGCAACTTAGCTATAGCAAAAGAGATCAAATCGAACGTTGTTCATTGTCAGTCTCTAATAACATAGCAGAAGGGTTTGAAAGAGGAACCACACCAGACCTCCTTAAGTTCATCTACATCGCACGCGGGTCAGCAGCTGAAACTAGATCCATGCTCATCCTCCTTGAACGCCGACCTTACCTTTCAGAATTTAGAACACACATCATCAAGCTCCAAGAAATGAGTCTCAGTTGCAGCAAGCAACTGAGAGCATGGGCCGCCCATCTACAAAATTCAGACATCCAAGGTCAAAGACACCTCAAATCTGAATAATCGGGCAGAGCCCACTAGCAATCACAAATTTCAAATCACAAATTTCAAATCATTAGCATGACTACTTTAGAATTACCAAGCATCACGGCTGAACAGCCAAGCACACTAGCTGATGCACCACAATGGTTCACCGACGCGCAACACGCGGCGTGGCAGACCTACCTCGATTCACCAGCTCCTTCCCGCAAGATGGAAACTTGGCGTTTCGGTGAGCTCAAGCAGCTCGACTTCAGCAGCTTCACACCTGCAGCATTCGCAGACTCTGAAAACATCGATGTTGCAATCTCTGGTCTCGACGAGACATCAGCGCAGTTCATCTTCACCAACGACTCGTTGGCGCATGCTGAAGCGGATCTTCCAGATGGTGTTATTTGTCTACCACTAGAAGACGCACTTCAACAGCACCCAGAGCTAGTTGAGAAGCACTTCATGAAGGGTGACTCAAAGCTAGGCTCAGCCAAGTTTGCAGCTCTGCATAAAGCGCATCTCTCCAACGGACTCTTCGTCTACGTACCCAAGGGAGTAGAAGTAGACAAGCCAATCGAGGTGTACCACATTCTCGCAGGCGACAAGCTAGCGATCTTCCCGCACACCCTCATCGTTACAGAAGCGAATGCAAAGGTCACTGTGGTCGATTACTTCAAGAGTGCCGGAGAAGGTGCTGGTCTCTGCATCGCGATGAACGACCTCATCGCAGGTCCGGGCTCACAGCTCAACTACTCAGCGATTCAGGACTTCAACCTCAACTCGAAGATCATTCAGATCAACAACACGACAGCTGAGCGCGACTCCAACGCAAAGGCATTCACGCTCAACATCGGTTGTGCATGGGCACGTAACGAGTCACTCTCATTGCTTAGCGGCAAAGGGGCTAACTCAGACATGCTCTCGCTCAACATCCCAGCCGGTGAGCAGAAGTTCGACCAACGCACATTCCAGCACCACGCTGCACCCCACACATTCAGTGACTTGCTCTACAAAAACACACTCTACGATAAATCAAAGACTGTGTTCTCTGGACTGATTACTGTAGATCCAGGCGCGCACTTCACTGATGCTTACCAGACTTGCCGTAACTTGCTGATGGACGACACCACTGAAATCAACTCCATGCCTGGTCTTCAGATCAGTGCTGACCAAGTGAAATGCTCGCACGGCTCTACAGCTTCTGCGATCAGCGACGAGGAGATCTTCTACCTCCAGGCGCGTGGTATTCACCCGAAAAAAGCGCGCCAGCTTATCGCTCGCGGTTTCTGCGTGGAAGTCATCGAACGCATCGGTAACGAAGCCCTCGAGGCTCTCGTTCTCAGCTACGTCGATGCCAAGTTCGCGACCATCGCGTAACTAGCTGAACGCACACTTTTCAAAGGCGACCTCAGATTGAGGTCGCCTTTTTTCGTTTATAGTCTTGATCAGAATGAAGGCTATCGTTCACTTTATCTCAAGCTGAACAGCATATTTCCTATGGAGAAAGAAAACCACACTTTTGAATTCTACGACACCGACCCACTCATCAGAGCTCAAGATCTACTGCAGGAATGGAAGCCAAAATTCAGCCTATTGAAACAACGCACTATTGCGCGCAGGGCTATTGATATTTCATTGAATTGCCTACCTGCCTGGCTGGTTCTCACTCAAACCTACAGTAGGTTTCCTCAATCTAGGGAAAAAGCGCTCAACGCCATTAGCATCGGCAAAGCGATTCTCCCCTGCCCTTTCGAACTCGCTGTCGAATCAGGAGAGGGTGAGGAAAAAGTCATCAGCTCCCGTGATCTCGATTCTCAAGAGCATAGCTTCCTGGCTATCATCAAGCACCTTGCCAAACTCCACTTCAAAACTAAAGACTACGACTCGGCTATTGAGATTTTGAATCTAGGCCTAAGCTACGCAGAGCATGACCCACTCCACTTGCGTGCCGATCTCTGTGCCACTTTGTTGTTTGACCAGCAGTTCGATGAGGCCGAAAAACTAGCCAGTAACGAGCATTTTGAAAAATCACTCGCCAGCAGAGTTGCTCAAGCCTACCTCCATTTCAAAACAGCATTGCCAGACTGGACTCCAGACCAGATGGACGAGATCGACGACCAACTCTGCGGCCGCACACTATGGCAATGGATGCATGAGCAATCTAACGGTATGAAGCGCCACATTCGCGCTATCAATCACGCCAACCCTTTCTTTGCAGCCTTCATGCTCAACCCCCAATGCGGCAAAATCAAGTTACCTACCAAACTAACAACGCGACACGCATCAGAAGCTCTCGCAGTCGCCCAGACTCACCACGAGCTGTGGGCCGACGAAGAATTGCCGATCAAATTGCTAGAAGAATTCCCTTGGGAAAACCCGACCAAGAAAGAAATTATAAAAGAGGACAAACCACTCCTTCTAGCCACTATCAAACAACTAGAGAAGCACAGAGACTCACTGCGTCAGCAGGCGGAGAAAGATCACCTAGACGACCATTATTACTAGATGGCACCTCCGGCACAGTCGCTGCACTCCTATGATGAATTAAGACGCAAACACATTTCTAGCATTGAGAGCTCAAAAAAAAATCTATTAAATCAGCGTAATCTGCGCTCAGAACTAGCTTCATCGTCCTAGCTCTGAACACTGCCATGCTGGCTAATCTGGTGATTTCTATCAGTCAAAAAGACTAGCTGGCAATATTCAGGCACTCACTCTGCGGTGCAGCGCACGAATCACCACGCCATCAGCTGGGCCAAATAACCAAGCTAGGATAAACAAAGCTAAGCCAGCAACAACCACTGCGGCGGCTTGGTTCCCATTGGTCCAGACGTGTATGTAAATTCCAGCCACAGAACTCAGCAATGCATGGCAAGCTGCAATTAGTAACATTTTCTTTAAACTATGGGAGCATAGGTAGGCAGTTGCACCAGGTAGAATCAACAAGGCAATCACGAGTATAGCTCCTACGGCTTGGAAGGCGGCAACCACAACCACAGACAAAAATGCCATCAGAGCATAATGGACCACTCCTGGTTTATAGCCAAACGATGTCGCTAGCCCGGAATCAAATGAACTGAGCATAAGCACTCTGTAGAACACCACAATAATCAATAGAGTAGTCACGGCTACCACACTCATCGTCACTACTGGTATGGGCACGTCATAGCCTAACAGCAACACTGTGTCCTCATTTAGGATGTCTCCCAATGCTCCTTCTAACACGCATTGTTGGTCTAAGTGCACATTCTTACCCAAGAACAGGGACAGCATCACCACTCCCAATGCGAACAGAGAAGTAAATGCTATACCGATCGCTGAGTCTTGCTTGATTCGCGTGCGCTGATGGATTTGCTCAATCAATACCGTAACCAGTAGTCCAGCTAAAGCAGCACCGATCAACAACCAAGGAGAGCCCAGATCTCCAACAAATAGAAAGGCAATAACAATGCCCGGCAGCACACTGTGGCTGATGGCATCACCAACCAAAGACATCCGTCGGAGTACTAAAAAAGTTCCCAGCTGAGAACATGGCAGAGCCACAAAAAAACACATAAGAGTCAGCCAGACTGCTCCTACACCAAAATATGCCATAGGCATTTCCCAAATCGTCACTTTTCCTTGGTCTTTTTAGATTGCTCCTTCGCCGTGAAAGGAATCAGATTCTTGGTATAGGTGACTAAATCATGAATCATTTCACCGGTACGAGAGCGTGGTGCTGCTCCCTCTTCAACATTGATGCGCACGCGCACAGTTTTGATTTTTGGTTTCTCATCCATAATAGTTATTCACACTCCATACCCTGTTTCTGGTGACTTTCCAATCACTGATTCCACTGATCTTGAAAGAGTTGGTATCGGCTTACCGTGTGGATCAAACTCAGGGAAGTCTAAATCACGCTCTAATTTCCTTACCGCATCAGCTCCTAGGATGTGCTCAATTTTTTCAGCATCATCGTGCACATGGTCAGCCTCGTAGTTTGCTAAATCGGTCAAATAAAGCTCCCAGAGCCGGTGATTTCTGACAATTTCAGCGGCTCTTCTCCAGCCCGAAGGGGTCATATAGATAGCTGACTTGTCCTCTTCCCAGCTCGCCTCATCTGAGGAGACAAGCATTTTTCCTTGGCGAATCGCATCATCCAAGGTGGTTCGCCGCACCGTCGCTAGCTTTTCAACACTGATGCCAGAATCCTTGAAACCATCTACCTCAAGCTCACGGTAGATAGCCTTAAGGATATTCTCGCGCTCCACCCGCTTGCTCTGCTGGACATGCCTAAAGAACTTAGAGATCACCCCATGACGCGGTGCCGCAAAATAAACAAAGCCAAAGACCACAGCACCCACCAGAGAAATCACAGGACCTGGTGGCATCCCACTTACTTCACTAGAAATGTACCCACCCAGCAAACACGCAAAACACCCAAAACCAACCGCATAGAGCATCATCCTATGCATCCGCTCACTCAAAAGATACGCCGTAGCAGCTGGCGTAATCAACATAGCAGAGACCAGAACAACTCCCACGGCCTGTAGAGCGACAACAACAGCGAAGGTCAATAACCCAAAGAAAATCAAATTGAGCAACTTCACTGGATAGCCCAACCCCAGCGCAAATCCTTCATCAAAACTAAGCACTTGGAAGGGTCTAATCAGCGCAATTACAGAAACAACCACTAGCCCTGTCACCCCCCCCATCAAGCTTAAGTCGAGTGAACTTATGACAGCCAAATCGCCAAATAGGAAATCTTTGACCCCACTTTGTTGGTCGATGCTATTCCAAAAAATTCCAATTGCAAAAAACGAAGCGAGAACAATCCCCAACGCAGCATCGGATTTCAGACGAGTCGACTTCTCAATCGCTCGGACCACCACGATCCCCAATAGTCCAGCCAGCATAGCACAGCCAAAGATTACAAAAATATTACGCTCCTCACTCCACATGAAACCAGCCACCACACCTGGAAAAACCGCATGTGACAAGGCATCACCAACTAAGGCGACACGCCTCACCACCACATAGCACCCCAGCAGACCACAGGAGATACCGACAAACAAAGCAGCGAGCATAGCGGACTGCGCCACACTCAAACTTGCTAGATATAGAATACTATCTATCATCGTGCTTTGCCGCTGGGATCTGTGCAGCTTTCTCGGCCATTTCTGAAAGAACAGTCAACTTGCCTCCATACGTTTTATGCAGTAGTTCAGGTGTGAAAATGTCCTCAGTCTTACCAAAGGCAACCACACGCATGTTCAGCAACATGAGCATATCGAAGTATTGTTGGGCTGATTGTAAATCGTGATGCACGACAATCACGGTCTTCCCCTTTTCTCGCATTTCTTGGAGTAGTCCAATGATCGCACGCTCGGTAGCCGCATCCACTCCAGCAAAGGGCTCATCCATGAAATACAGATCACTATCCTGGGCCAATGCCCGGGCGAGGAATACACGCTGTTGTTGGCCTCCACTAAGATTACCAATCTGCCTATTGGCGTAGGGAAGCATCCCTACTTTATCGAGTGCCTCGCTGGCAATGATGCGTTCTTTTTTACCCACGCGTTTGAAAAGCCCAAGTTTCCCATAGGTTCCCATCAGCGCCACATCCATCACTGTCACTGGAAAATCCCAATCGACACTCTCGCGCTGCGGCACATAGCCAACACGGTGCAGCATCTCCTTCAGCGGTTTCCCGTACACCTTCACCCAGCCACCTGAGATAGGAACCACGCCCATGATCGATTTGATAAATGTCGATTTCCCCGCCCCGTTAGGACCAATGATTCCCACCAGATTCCCTTCAGGTATAGCCACATCAACACCATACAAAACTGGACGCTTATGGTAGGTAACTGTGAGATCGTGCGTCTCTAGTGCGGGTATGCTCATCGTCATTTGCTTAAGTCATAGGGGAAATCTAAAAAGAAAAAAATGTAAATCCTTTCCGTAACGGAAGAGATTAACATATTTTGCACACTGATCACCCTCTCAACTGGTTGAGGGTTTAAAATTTATAGGTAAATCCTGTAAAGGTATTGAAGTCATCAGCGGCATCATTGAGGCCCGCTACCGCACCAATGTCTAACTGAAACATATCAGTCACAGCGTAGGTTAGACCACCACTCGCGTTTGCTCTGTATTGGTGGCCGAAAATGCCAAGATACTCGGCATAGATTCCCCACTTCTCAGTAAGAGAATAACCAACAACTGCAGTATGGAGCAGATCTGTATCATAGTCGTCATTCTCCTCATCATAAAAATACTCAAACTCTAACTGGCAACCAATCCCCCACGCATCATTGATTTCGTAACTGAACGGCAGGATCAATCCGCCCTCCCATTTCTCATTAGATAGATCGGTTCCTGTCGGAGCCTTGACGTATGGGAAAAGTGCAAATGCTGTCTTTCCTCCATCATTGCCCCAAAGATTCCACTTCAAGCGTACGATCACATCACTAGCTCCATCAGTGATTGCGCCATCATTATTTTCTTCGATATAGGGTGCAAACACGAACTGCAGGTCCATGCTCTCAGTAATACCATATTTCAGGTTCGTTTCAGCCCACGTCCAAGCTTGGAAATTATAATCCTTAGCATAATCCACGACACTCGTCTCAATCTGCCAATGCCCCTTATCCACCGTAATAGGGCTTTCCGTCGCATCAGGACGATCCGCCGCGAGGTCTCGGAGAGCATTTACTTCTTGAGTCGTAACGGTCTCCCCAGCAAACGCACTAGCAGCGCTGACTAACAACATGTATGTAATTACATTTTTCATAAATTTATTTATTTTGAAATTCTAAGGTAGGAACTACTTCAAGCCCTCAACAACTGTATTGATGTTGTGCTTCTGCATTCCGATATATGTGCCGCGATCGTAGCTCTCACCATTGAGTTCCACAACATCACCAGACTCACCCATAGCGTCAGAAAAGAGTTCTTCGTGGCTCAGCTTCACACCCGCCTTGTTGGCAACAGTCTGTATGCCTTTTTTATTCACGCTCGATTCAGGGAAAATCGTCTTCAACTTGCGCTCCTTAATAAAGGTGATCAAATCCTCCACATCCTTTACTCCCGAGACATTCTCCGTCGAGAGCCCTTGTAATCCTTTCACCTCAAAGTCGTAGGCCTTGGCAAAGTAGAAAAAGGCATCGTGACTCGTCACTAACACACGTTGATCGGCCGGAACCTCAGAAATGCGTTGTTGGGACCACTGCTTAAGCTCTAGAAGTTGCTTACGGTATTCTTCACCTCGCTGTTTGAACGCATCGGCATGGGCTGGCGCCTCTTTTGATAAACCGGCAACAACCACATCAATCGTTTTTGACCAGAGTTCAGGATCTCCCCATATGTGTGGGTCAGCATAGGCAGTAAACTCTTCATCTGGCTGAATAAGTTCAGCTTTTGTCATATTTTTCGTCACAGCATAGACATCATCCCCCTTAGCCGCGCGCTTTTCCAAACCCTCCTGAACATGTCCCTCAAGGTGTAAACCTGAGTAAAAAATCACATCAGCGGTATTCATCGCCGCCACATCACTCGCCGTTTGATCATAGCTGTGTGGATCCACACCAGCCTTCATCATCCCTATGACTTCCACCTTATCGCCACCGATCACGCGCACGAGGTCAGTCACCATATGTGAGGTAGCCACGGCATTCACCTTCGACTCATCCTTCCAGATGGCCCTATTCTTATCACAGCTAGTTATTAAACAAGCCCCAAGGACTAGCAGTCCTACTCCAACAAATTTTCGCTTCATGCCTGATGCAATAACACTCGCAACAATAGGGTCAACTACTTTTATTAGTCGAGGCTAATTTTATTCATGGAGGTTGATTTTGTAATCATAAGCTAAGAGGTGAAAATCGGTTTGAGATAATTGAGAGCGCCGATCACTAGTCCTGTGAGAACATTATGCCCACGGATACGGTAGAAATCACTTTCTTTTTTATCGATACTGACCAATGGTAGTTTCACAAGCATGAGCGCACTCACTTTCAGTCCCGTCGAAGAAATAATCGCAGACATAGCAGCCGGCAGAATCATTATCTGCGCCGACGACCCAACCCGCGAGAACGAAGCAGACCTTATCTGCGCAGGCAGTCTGGTTACCAAAGAAATCGTAGCCTTCATGGCCACCCACGGACGCGGTCTTATCTGCGCTCCCATTGCTGCAGAACAGGCAGAAAAATTGGACCTGCCACAAATGAGCCGACGCAATACGGAAGCTCTCAAGACAGCGTTCACCGTTTCCGTCGACGCCAAAGATGGTATCACTACGGGAATTTCTGCAGCAGACCGCGCTCTCGCATTGCAAATTTTATCCGACCCTAGCAGCACCGCCGATATGCTGGTTAAGCCTGGGCACGTCTTCCCGCTACAAGCAGCCGAAGGAGGAGTACTCCGCCGCACTGGCCACACTGAAGCCGCTGTTGATCTAGCGCGCCTCGCAGGACTAGAACCTGCCGGTGTGATCTGTGAGATAATGAACGAAAACGGCGAGATGGCACGCGTCGGAGACCTCGGCGACTACCAGAAACAACACGGCCTCAAAGCCTGCACCATTGCACAACTTGTCGAACACAGACGCAAAGCTGAAAAGCTCGTCAATTGTACTGAAATCATCCAGCTTCCTACAGACTTCGGTGAGTTCGACTGCCACCTCTACGAGATCGACACCGATGACTCTCACCACCTCGCCCTCGTCCGCGGTGAAATTGATCCTACGAAACCCGTGATCGTACGGGTCCATTCAGAATGCCTCACCGGCGATGTCTTCATGTCCCGGCGCTGCGACTGCGGCGGCCAACTTCACCAAGCGCTAGAACACATTTCTAAAGATGGTGGCGTTTTACTCTACCTCCGCCAAGAAGGCCGCGGCATTGGCCTCCCAGCCAAAATTCACGCCTACAAGCTCCAAGAGCAAGGTTACGACACTGTCGAAGCGAACGAAAAACTTGGTTACGGCGCCGACCTCCGCGACTACGGAATGGGCGCTCAGATACTACACGACCTCGGAGTGCGTAAGATTCGTCTGCTCACTAATAACCCGAAAAAGATGGTGGGGCTTCAGGGCTACGGCCTCGAAATCATTGAGCAACTCCCCATCAAACAATGCTCTAACAAGCATAACGAAAAATACCTCCAGACCAAGAAGGACCGCATGGACCACATACTCTAGTTTGAGTAGTAGCAAGTATTCAGTAGCTAGTGGCCGTATGCTTGTCTCCTCTTTCCTCTTTCCTCTTCTCAATTCTTAAACAATGCCTAAAAAAATCAAAAGTGCATGGGAGAAATCCATGCCTAAAGTTCAGTTCGACTTCATGCGCAAAGTTCTCGCCGCTCCCAGTCCAATCGGTCTCGAAGCCGCCATGACCTACGGCGTACTTAAACCCGCATTTGAAAAGTTCATGCCAAAGTCTTGGGCTATTCATCAGTTCAAGGGCAATGCAGGTATCGTAGTAGACACACATCCGGGCCAAGACGATATGACCTCCGTGATGATCATTGGTCATGCCGACAAGATCCGACTTCAGGTCCGTAAAATCGATAGCGACGGCAAGATCTGGATCAACACCGATTCATTCCTCCCCTGCACCCTCGTAGGTCACGAAGTCACGCTTTTCTGCCAGAACCCTAAAAATCCCGGCAGCTACCGTAGTATAGAGGGCGGCACTATCGAAGCCCTCGGAGCCATCCACTTTTCTGAGCCAGCTCAGCGCACTGGCGCCAAAGGCCTCAAGCCTGAGATGATGTATCTCGAACTCCAAATGCACGGAGAAGACTGTAAGAAACGCATCGAAGAGCTCGGCATTCGCGCAGGCGACCCGATCATTCTCAACCGCCCAATCAAGCGCGGATTCTCCGAAGATTCCTTCTACGGCGCTTACCTCGACAACGGCCTAGGCTGTTTCGTGGTCGCCGAAATCGCTAAACTTCTCGCTAAGTCACCACTCAAAAACATCCGCATTCTCTACACCATCGCTACCCACGAAGAAATCGGTCGCTTTGGTGCCACCGCAATCGCGGGTGAGCTCAAGCCGGACATCCTCATCGGCTCAGACGTCAACCACGACTACGATGCCGCACCAGGTATGAGCGCCAAACGCATGAACCCACTCACAATGGGTAAAGGCTTCTCCATCACCAAAGGCTCCATCACCAGTGAGCACCTCAACTCCATCATCGAAGAAGCATGCATGGCCGAGGGCGTCCCCTACCAAATGGACTTCTCTGGTCGCGACACAGGCACTGACGCCATGGCCGCAGCCCTCGCTGGATTCGACGCCGCTGCCACCTCCATCGGCTTTCCAATCCGCAACATGCACACCATTTCCGAGACTGGCCACACAGCCGACGTGCTAGCCGCTATTCACGGAATGATCGCCACTTTCCGTGTGATGGACAAAATGAATAGAGGTAAAGGCATCACCCGTGATGACCTTAAAAATGGTCACCCAAGACTCGATACTGCAACCTCACTCACGTAGTTCATTCCACCAACAAATCACCCCAGCCCTGCTCGCCCACCAGCGACAGGGCTTTTTTCTTGCTCGGAACCAATCGACTAAAACTTCCCCTTGAAAGCTTGACCTCTAGCAGCACGCGAAACATCTTTCATCTGTGCTCGAATTACTAGGAATTCTAACATCATGGATTTATAGTCTTCTTTCTAAAAGGCTACTCCTTACCCAAGCCGTCGGTTTCATTTTGATTCTCGCGATCTACTCGACGACTCGACCACTCACGCACACCCATCACATGGTAATGATAGTTATCTACCTTTGCTCACTTGGAGTTGGCGCAATATGGGAAACGATCTCGATAACAAAAGGAAAGTGACCTAGTGAAGCTCGGTCCTAGCTTATCACCTACGCTTCGATCTGTTGTTGGAGCTCTTGCTCGCTCTCGGCTTCTTCGTTGCTTTCGAGCTTCTCTTTAAGCTGCGGCCATTGCTCGCGGCTTACGATGTAGCCCACGCAGCTAGGACGACCACAGAGGCAAGGATGGTCTACGTAGCATTCGATATCGAATCCGTAATCGAAGGTAAGTTCTTCACCATCCTTAATATCACGAAGTGAGTAGATGAAAATTTGATCCCCTTCGATCCAAGCCTCGCAATTCGGCTCACAAGAATGATTGATCAATCGGGCATCATTCCATGGCACGTCGCCATCGATGTCCCACTTCTTATCGAGAGTGAAAATATACACCGCTGCATCGCCAGTTTTCTCAGCCACAGCAGCCTGATCCCAGGCCCGTTTCTCACTCTCGTCTTTGTCGACATACTCGCCAATGTATTCAATGATCTGCGTCTCATTGGCAATATCTGCCGCGGCATACACTCCGCGACCATGGATCTCAGAATTACGCACGTCACAGAGTGCACTCTGCCCACGCTCATACATCTCTTTCATAGTGCGCGTGATACGAGCCATCTTCTTTAGATGGTTATAGCGCTTCTCCTTCTTTTTCTCTTTCTTTTCCTTCTTAGGCATTTCTCAGATCTTTAAAAATCACTTAATTTCGGTGTCAGACTTTGCCGGTAACACGAGGTTGTGTGGCAGGAGCGGGAAGAGACTACGGAGGTCTTTCACACTGATTGTTGCCCCATCCAGAAACGTCCAATCGTTGCTCCCATCCTTCGCTATAGCTATCTGAAAACTCTCACGTAAAAAACTGCGCTTTGGTTGATTCTCCAGCAGAAAAGTCATCTTCATCTTTGTCGGCACAAATACCAACAACTCATAAGTCACATCTTCCGACGAACGAATCTCACTGCGGCCAGCCTTCATCTTAGGGTGTACTTTGTACGCCTTTAGTGCTGGATCCGCCACAAACGAATCGAGAGTAATCCCAGCTTCCTGCATCTGAACCCCTGCATTATTGAAAGCTGCTAATAATTTGACTTCACTACCTAATCGCTTTGCTTGACGATTCTTCCAACGTGGATACATCTTATCCACCGCAAAGCGGAAATTTGACTTCAGTACTTCATTGCCCATCTTCTGGACTGATTCTTGTACCGACTTACGCGAGGCTTGATTGAGAGTGTACTCACCACCGACGAGCTGCTGGGCGTGCACACTCGCCAACAGGCTAAAGCAGACTAAAAGGATTCGTTTTATCATAGAACTACATTATTGATTCCTTGCTATGGCCCTCACGTCAAGCCTACGAGCACGACATGGAGTAGAAATTTAGCACATTCGCCACATATAGCCCAATCCTGCACAAAAACTATCAATTCTAGAAATTCAGCTTTGCATTCCCGCCTCCACTGGATCTATGCTACTAGCTCATGGCAAAAAAGGCATTAGGTAAAGGACTCGGAGCGCTTATCAGCAAGCAGGAATCGCCATCTCCGATCGCTCAGAAAACGGCTCAAAAAAAGGACGCGGCTCCCGGCACCCACGATAATGATGTTCGGATGGTCGCCATTGGCTCCGTCATTCCCTCACCACTTCAGCCGCGTAAACATTTCACCGATAGTATGCTCGATGACCTGATGGATTCTATTCGTCAGCACGGCATCATTCAGCCACTCATCACTCGTGCCGTTGGCAACAAGCTAGAACTTATCGCCGGTGAGCGCCGCTGGCGAGCGTCCAAGAGACTCGGCCTGAAGAAAGTCCCAGTCATCATCCGCAAAGTGGACGACCAAGACGTGCTAGAAATGGCACTCATCGAGAACCTCCAGCGCGAAGACCTTAATCCTATTGAAGAAGCTGCCGGTTACATCCGCCTCGCCAAGGAATTTAAAATGAAGCAGGACAGAATTGCAGAGCGCGTGGGTAAGTCCCGTGCCAGCGTTGCCAATGCCATGCGCCTGCTCGACCTCACCCCTGAAGTTCAGGTATTTCTCTCAAAAAGATTGATCACTGTCGGTCACGCCAAGGCTATCCTAGCGATCAAAGAACCAATCGCGCAGGTCCAGACCGCTGAAATCATTATCAAGAAGAAACTCACTGTCCGCGCAGCTGAGAAGCTCGCTCAGGACTTCAATAATCCGCCAGCCGAGCCAACTCCTAACAAACACGCCCCCTCAGCCGCCGACCTCGCCATCATCAAGAAGGTTCAAGGTCAGTTAGAAAAAGATTTCGCCACCAAGGTCAACCTCCACCACACCGGCAAAAAAGGAAAGATCGAGATCGAATACAGCGGCAACGCTGACCTCAATCGCATCCTCGAACTCCTCGGAGTATCCATTGGACATTGATCCCCACCTTCTCACCGATCCCCGACAAGCAGAATCGAAGGCCTAGCACTCGAGCTCGCTTTTCAACTCAAGCCAAAGCTATGGTCAAATCAGCACCTTTTCTAGCACTCGTACTCCTCTCATACTCTCTCAACGGGTGCAAAGACAGCCCGTCTTCCCCACAAAGCGTCCACCAAAGTGTAGCCCTTCAACTCGGCGGTAAGGAAGTCGCTGATAAGATTGCTGACAAAGCATATTCCCACACCGAAACCATCCTAGGCTTCGGTCACCGCCAGCCAGAATCCGCTGGACTCGCTCAGTCCCGAGCCTACGTCATCGCCGAGCTTAAAAAGCACGGCTGGACTAGCGTCGAACAGAAATTCAAGGCTAAGACCCCCAATGGAGATATCCAATACTCTAATGTCATCGCCCGCTACGCACCAAACCCTGGCCAAAACCCATGGAGCCGCAATGTCACTGGTGTCCTAGCAGCACATATCGACTCTAAGATTCTCCCCAACTTTCTGGGAGCCGACGATGCGGCATCCTCTGTTGCCTCCATCGTCGCCCTCGCTGAGCACCTGCATAAAAACCAGCCGGCTGCTGCCAAACAACTCGAACTCGCCTTCTTTGATGGCGAAGAAGCTGTCGGCCCCAACATGGCGTTCCAAGTCGATGGGCTCTACGGCAGCATCCACTACTCACGCGCCGTGCAATCGAGTGTGGCACAAGCCGTCAGCCCCTACAGGAAAGCACCACAGTTCGGTATAGTGCTCGATATGATAGGCCATCAAAACCTCAACATCAAAATCCCCTCCGACACCCCAAAGCAACTCACCCGCAGCTATGACGACGCACGCAACAAACTAGGGCTCAAAAATCACTTTGGCAAAAGCTCAGGCTCTTTCCTCGATGACCACTACCCGATGATTGTCATCGCAAATATCCCCACAATTGACCTCATTGGCGACTTTTCTGCCAATAAATGGTGGCACACCTCAGCTGACTCCATGGACATCATCTCAAAAAAGAGCCTCAGCATGAGCATCCATATGACTATGGAAATCCTCTCCAACCATCTCTAGGAGAATGATACGCGCAAAACCTAGCGGATCTCCCTATGCTCAAAGCGAAAAAAAAGAACACTTCCACACCACTTTTAGGTTGTCAAATTCAGCTCCACACCTTACACAACGCGCACCGCAACGCAGCTAACGCCGCCGAACGGATAATCACTTCAAAGTGGCCCATTAGCTCAGTTGGTAGAGCAACGGATTGAAAATCCGTGTGTCCTTGGTTCGAATCCGAGATGGGCCACCATTTTATACCCTGCTTCTAAGCAGGGTTTTTTGTGCCTTGATGTTAAGCTGAGTCCCAGCTGACATAGTCCATAAGTCATTGGCCAACATAAATACTGAGCTTCAGATGCAGCGGTAGGTCTCACTGACTGAGGCTCACTACCATCTGGCGTACTCCCGTTCTTACTTCTAGGTATCAACTTACTAGGAATCGATAGAGTCATACAGACTTCTGATGAACAAAGCGTTAGAGCGTGGCAGCGGCCACTGACGTGCCGTACAGTCTCTCGACACAACCCATAAGGGACATTGACCCTCAACTCAGTGTGAACTATCGGGCACATCAACAAAAATCGGCCATTGCTCAGGGAACAATGGCCGATTTGAAATTGTGTTAGTTTCAGCTAGAACTACTTCGCAACGCGCGCGAGGAGGTCGTTCATACGAGAAACCATTTCCTGTGGATTCTCTAAAAGACCTGCAGCTAGAAGAGCATTGTCAGTGAGCTGCTGAGCCACGAGACCAGCTAGTTCGTCATCCTTCTGCTGAAGGTTAGAAAGATTCTTAATGACTTCAGAGCGTGGGTTGATTTCGAGAGTCACCTTTGGAGTAGGAACTTCCTGGCCCATTGCCTTCATCATCGCCATCATCTGTGCGTTTGGAGCCTCTTTAGGTGCGAGTGCTGCGATCGGGCTGTCCACGAGGCGCTTGCCTGCTTCTACCTTCTCCACGCGCTCACCGAGAGTGTCCTGCATCCAGCCTGTGAGAGCTGCGAGCGAACTTGCGTCGAGCGCTTCACCTTCGGACTCGAGATCATCGAGCTCGATGTCTGCACGGTCAGCAGGAACGAGCTTCTTGCCCTTGAACTCAGGCATGGAGTCGAGAACGTATTGATCGACTTGGTCAGTGAAGAGAGCCACTTCGATTCCACGAGCCTTGAACGCTTCGAGGTATGGACCTTTGGTTAGGATATCACGTGAGGCGCCAGTGAGGAAGTAGATCACCTCTTGGTCGTCTGCAGCGCGCTCGATGTACTCGGCAAAACCTGTCTGTGTGCCAGCTTCTGTAGAAGTGGACTCGAATCGGATAAGTCCAGCGAGTTGCTCTTGGTGCTCGAAACTTGTTGCGATACCTTCTTTGAGGAAGCGACCAAACTTTGTGTAGAAATCCATGTACGCTTCTGGTTCGTTTTTCGCCTGAGTCGCGAGGAACTTGAGGAAACGCTTTGTGATGAGCTTGTTGAGCTTCTGGATAAGCGCTGTGTCCTGCATTGTCTCACGTGAGATATTGAGCGGGAGGTCAGCGGAATCGATCACACCGCGGAGGAAGCGCAACCACTCAGGAAGAAGCTTCTGCGGCTTTGCGTCGATGAGCACCTTGCGGCAGTAGAGAGAAACGCCAGCTTCCATTTGGCCCATGCCGAATTGCTCTTGGTTCTCACCAGGAACGAAAAGGAGTGCATTGATCGCTAGTGGAGCATCAGCACTGAAGTGCATGGTGAACTTTGGCTCGTCATAGGCGTGGGCCACGAACTTGTAGAACTCAGTGTATTGCTCAGTGGTGACCTCGCTCTTAGACTTGAGCCAGAGTGCTTCCACTTTGTTAACGCGCTCGCCGTTGAGTTCGATCGGGAATGTGACGAAGTTAGAATACTTCTCAAGAATTTCCTTCACGCGGTCCGCCTTAGAGAACTCAGCTTTGTCTTCTTTAAGCTTCATCACCATCTTGCAACCGCGAGCTTGCTCGTCGATTTCCTCGATGCTGTAGCCAGTGGAACCATCAGATGTCCACTTGAGGTTTTCTGCTGCTGGGTCCCATGAGTGTGTGGAAACTTCCACTTCGTCAGCCGCCATGAATGCTGAGTAGAAACCAACACCAAATTGACCAATAACGTCAGCATTGCCACCGTCACCATTTTTTTCCTTGAGTTGCTCGAGGAATGCTTTGGTGCCAGAGTGTGCGATTGTTCCGAGATTCTCAGTGAGTTCCTCACGGTTCATGCCGATACCGAAGTCCTGAATTGTGAGTGTGTTGTTCTCTTCGTCAGTAGTGATGCTGATTTTTAGCTCTGCGTCACCTTGGTAGACATCGTTCTCAGTGAGTTGCTTGAGACGGGCTTTTTCAAGTGCGTCAGATGCGTTAGAAACCAACTCGCGAACAAAGATTTCGCTGTCGGTGTAGAGTGAGTGAATTACGATATCGAGGAGCTGTTTTACTTCAGCCTGGAATCCGTGTTGTTGAACTTCTTTTGTTGCCATAATTTGTGCGCGGAATTTAGTCCAAAAAATCCCACATGCAAGCCCGATTCTTAGAGCAATCAACGACTCCTGTTTAACCGCGAAACAGGCGGGAATTTCGAGCGCATCCCATCACCACAAATACAGCCGCTCAACAACACCTAGTATTGAGGTGAGAAACGGAAATCGGCTACCGCTTCATCGTACTAGCAGCTTTCGTGTGTTTTTCGCATTAGAGTCCCCTGCTATAGGAAATCGGTCTAATCTGCATATTCGGCGCCAAACAAGAACTCTAGAATTCCACAGTTTCCCCTAGCACACCAAGATTCACTTCACCATCATGGACGGCATCCAATGCCTGCTTAAGAACAACTGAGCGCTCGGCCTCGCCATGCACCAGCCAAGTTTTTGATTTTGCTCCAGTGATAGCCGTAAAGTAGTCGAGCAATTCAGAATGGTCAGCGTGACCTGAGAACGAATCCATGATTTCAACCTTCGCTCTCACATGGTATTCCCCTCCGAGGATGCGCACCTTTTTTTGCCCTTCACGGATCTTCCAGCCCAATGTCTGCTGCGCGCAATAACCTACAAACAAGATCGTATTATTCGGGTTTCCAATTTCATTTTTTAGGTGATGGAGAATGCGGCCCGCCTCGCACATCCCTGAGGCCGAAATGATGATCGCTTGATCCTGACTGGCATTGAGTTCCTTCGATTTCTCGACCGAACGCACCAAGGTCAGCCCCTCGAAGCCGAATGGATCGCGCTTTTCAAAGAGAAAATTGTAGATCTCGTGGTTAAAGCACTCTGGGTGCAATCTAAACACCTCAGTGGCATTCACCGCTAACGGGCTATCCACATAGACTGGCACCTCAGGAATACGGCCATCTTCAAAGAGCTGATGCAGCACATAGAGGACCTGCTGCGTTCGTTCGACAGCGAACGAAGGAATGATAATCTTGCCCTTTCTCTCTAAAGCCGTACGGAGCACCCCCGCTATTTTATCATCCACCTCAGTTCCTAGCTCATGCTCGCGCCCACCATAGGTACTCTCCATTAGTACAAAATCGACATCTTTTGCCGCCACAGGGTCACGCAGAATATCATTATTTCCACGTCCCACGTCGCCAGAGAACAAGAAGCGTTTGCTCTTACCATCGTCTTGATCCTCAATATCAAGAATCACCTGAGCGCTGCCTAAAATATGGCCGGCATCGATGAAGCGTAACGTCACTCCGGGTGCTATCAAGATTGGCCGATCGTAACCGACATTAACGAACTGGCGGAGGCATCGCTCAGCGTCCATTTCATTATACAAAGGCTGCAGAGGGACTTCCCCGTTCTTTTTACGCTTCTTGTTTAACCAACTAACGTCGTACATCTGGATTCTTGCGCTATCAGCTAGCATGATCTGACAAAGATCGCGCGTAGCAAAAGTGGCATAGATGTTGCCATCGAAACCACTACTAGTCAGATTTGGCAAATTACCACTGTGGTCAATGTGGGCGTGAGAAAGCACTACTAAGTCAATGCTTTTGGGATCAAAGTGTGGGAAGGTTTTATTGATCTCAAAAGCTTCATGCCGTCGACCTTGATACAATCCGCAGTCCAGCAATATTCTAGTCCCGTTCACCTCTAACAAGTGTTGAGATCCCGTTGTTGTTCCCGCTGCTCCGCAAAATGTAAGTTTCATAAATGTAAAAGGGCTAACAAATAGGATACCCGCTATGGAGGATCGATGACCAGAACAAATGACTAAAGAGCCCTATAAAGACACCAGAAACATCGCTTTTTGAACATAAAAAAGGTTCGCACTTGGCACTCATACTGTTAGTTTTACATACGTGAGCAACTTAGATATCCCCACACTCGTCAAGAACGACTCATGGCTGCAGGAGCAAACTGGAGCAATCCAGCAACGCATCGCAAGATTCCAGGAAAAGCTCTCGGAGATCGAGCAAAGCCACGATTCACTCTACGCCTTTGCCAATAGCCATCTAGATCTAGGAATTCTCTACCACTCCGACAACGATGTTTGGCGAATCCGTGAATGGGCACCCAATGCGAAATCTATAGCACTGGTTGGCGACTTTAACCATTGGGACGGAGAATCATTTCCACTCACTCAAGGGAACGACGGCCTTTGGTCCACTACTGTCAAAGGTTCAGATCTCAAACATGGCGACAAAGTAAAGCTCCGCATCGTCGGTGCCGACAACTCGGTGCGTGATCGCATCCCGGCCACCATCTCCCGAGCCATCCAAGACCCAGACACCCACGACTACTCAGGCCAAATTTGGGCGCCAGAGGACAACTACGTTTGGAAGCACACATTCGATCCTAGTGCTATCACATCCCCCCTCATTTACGAAACCCACACCGGCATGGCTGGTGAGGAACCAAGACTACACACCTATCGGGAATTTGCCGATTCAGTCATCCCCCGCATCGTCGATCTAGGCTACAACACCATCCAGTTGATGGCTGTGCAGGAGCATCCGTACTACGGATCATTTGGCTACCACGTGTCTAACTTTTTTGCCGCCTGTTCACGCTTCGGCACACCAGAAGACCTCAAATACCTCGTCGACACAGCGCACAGTCACGGCATCGCAGTCATCATGGACATCGTCCATTCCCACGCTGTAAAAAACCTAGCCGAGGGGCTCAATGAATTCGACGGAACCGATCACCAGTACTTCCACTCTGGTGAAAAAGGAAACCAACCCCAATGGGATTCCAAGTGCTTTGACTATGGCAAGAATGAAGTCGTTCGATTCCTCCTCTCCAACGTCCGCTATTGGTTAGAAGAATTCCGCTTCGATGGCTTCCGCTTCGATGGAGTCACCTCGATGCTCTACGACCACCACGGCAGCGTAGCATTTGATCATTACGAAAAATACTTTTCCAATGGCGTCGACCACGACTCAGTGCTCTACCTGCAACTCGCCACCACTCTTGCTGAATCCATCAGACCTGGAGTTCTCAATATTGCTGAAGACATGTCAGGCATGCCGGGTCTTTGCCGACCAATCCACGAAGGTGGAGTAGGCTTCAGCCATCGGCTCGCCATGGGACTCCCCGATTACTGGATCAAATTGCTCAAAGAACAGAGCGACGATAACTGGGACATGAATGTAATCTGGGAAACGCTCACCAACCGCCGCCATGGTGAAGCAAACATCGCCTACGCCGAGTCACACGACCAAGCACTCGTGGGAGACAAGACCCTCGCCTTCCGCTTGATGGACCAAGACATGTATTGGCACATGAAAGCTGACGACAACCACCCAGTCATCGACCGCGGTATCGCACTACATAAGATCATCCGCCTTCTAACGTCCTGTATTGGTGGCGAAGGTTACCTCACCTTCATGGGCAATGAATTCGGCCACCCAGAGTGGTTAGATTTCCCACGCGAAGGCAACGATTGGTCCTACCACTACTGCCGCCGCCAATGGTCACTTGTCGACAATCCCGAGCTCAAATACCAGTTCCTCAACAACTTTGATAAAGCTCTCATTCATGTTCTCGGTGAGAGTAATATGCTAGCCGCTCCACAAGCCCAGCAACTCTGCTGCCACGGTGGCGACCATCTCATAGCCTTCGAACGAGCCAACCACATCGGAATCATCAACCTCCACCCGACGCAGTCGTACACCGATTACCACATTTCCGTTCCTTCCGCTGGCGAATACGAAGTAATCCTCAATTCAGATGACCCATCCTTCGGCGGCCACAACCGTCTAAATAGCTCCATCAACATCCACAGCATCGCCGGCGAGCACGGCCCAGTTCTCTCACTCTACCTACCATGCAGAACAGCACTGGTACTAAGAAAAGTCAACTAACCCCCGGGATCGCCAAGCCCCAGCTTGGCCACAACAAACATTTAGACTGCGCGTGATTTGACACCACTCTGCGGCAAGCTCGGCTCGACAACCGCGGCGGAGTTTCATCATCCAAGTCTGAAAACTGAACACTCCCAACTGAACACTCTAGTCCCCTACAATTCGCTAGCATTCTGTTGCCTAGCGATGTCATTGAGCGTGATCAACCCCAACAACTTTTGGGAATTAGTGGCGGAAACCACAGTCACCTGCTGGTAGTTGTTCGCAATCATCCGGTTGGCTGCATCTCGGATTGAAGTATCTGGCTGAACTGAGAGCAATATCTGATCTACAATCAAGTTATCTAACAATGCCTCACTTGCCGATTCCTCTAACTCGTGGCGAGTCACTATCCCAATTAAGTCACCATGAGCATCCATGATCGGATAAGCGTGGTACACCATTCCTCTGGCACCGAGAGATTTGATGTTTTCCTCCACAGTCACACCGGACTGCATGCTCAACACCTCATGGGTCATGATAGCGGCTACTGGGAGATTGCGGTAGTCTTGACTCCCGCGGAAAGCTGAAAACTTCTTCAAATTGACCCCATCCTGGAGCAACAGCGCATCGTACAAAGCAATGGGGCGGAATTTCTTAGCTATCGACCAAGCCAACATATTGCCAGCCATCAAAGGAAGAATCAACGAGTAGTTCCCTGTCATTTCGAAGATGATAATGAGCGAAGTAAATGGGCAGCGAACCACGGCGGAGAACATCGCCCCCATGCCCAGCAACACACATCCTCCGACAACTTGATGCGTTCCCGGCCAGTTGGGGAAATGCATCCAACCATCAAGTCCTACGAGCACCATGCCGATCAAACCTCCGAGCATTCCACCTAAGAAAAGGGTGGGTGAGAATAGACCACCAGAACCACCAGAAGCGTAGTTAACTACTACCGCTATAAACTTGCAGATAAGAAGCACTGCCAACACTTGCCAAACCAGACTATCTTCGAATGCCAGCTCTAAACTGTCATAACCAATGCTGAAAACTGAATTCTGCGGGTCACCGAAGCCCCCTGTGAGTTGGTAAGCTAGCACGCCTAGCAGGCCACAGCTAAGACCTCCAATCGCTGGGGTCAGCCATGACATGTTTGCCATTTTCTCTTTAAATTTTAAGCGTAAACCCAATACTGAACTGACAAAGAAGTGACCTAACAACCCAGCTATCAAACCCATCGGAATTCCCACAAACATCCATGGTGAGGTGATGAATTCTTTATTTAAATGGCTTGCTAGAATCGGGTCTTCCCCGAGCAAGCTACGCGAAACTGCTGCCGCAATCACTACGGCGACGACAATACCTCCGAGCGCCTTCATCGAAAAGTTATCCAGCAGCTCTTCAAACACGAAGGTGATAGCGGAGAGTGGCGCATTGAATGCCGCCGCAATACCAGCAGCCATCCCCACAGGTAGTGCCGATTGAATACGGTTTTGATCCTTAAAGATCCAACGGCCTAGGCGTGAGGAAATTGCTGAGGACAAGTGCACAGTCGGACCTTCACGGCCCAGACTATTTCCTAGGCCACAATACAATGACCCCAACACAAAACGCCAAAATCCTGTAGCACTAGAGATGTAACCACCGTGGTTATAGTAAGCGGCCTTGGTTTGCGGAATACCAGACCCAGCTGAATCAGGCGCGAAGGTCTTAACCGATATACCGACTAACAATCCGCCCAATGTTGGAGCTCCCAGCATAATGCCATAAAACTTCCAGCCACCTAGAGCTGTCGCCCAGTCCCACACGCTGTGGAATATATAGTGGATCGACCAATGGAAAAACACAGCCGCTATACCGCAGCTCAAGCCAATCAAGATACAGAGCAAGAGGAAGCGCTGGCTGTCATCCAAGCGACTCTTAATCCATTCCGCTATGACTCCTTTACTTGGCATTCCTGTGCTGCGGGATACCACAGTTTCTACAATAGCCAAGCCCCATCACTTTACCGTTGAACAATTTATGCATAGCCACCAGAAACATGCAGCACAATGCCTGGCCAACCCGACATCCCCACACGCACATTCTTCGAGCGCCTCTTCGGCCTCTCCCCAAAATCGGTGGCTGAGTCCCATAAAGAGCTACGCTTCACCCGCACCCGTCAGGCTTCTCAATTTTTCATACTCACAGCATTCCTCATGATGCTCGGCGTTGGTAGCTTCGTGGCACTCTTTGCGAGCTGGGGGCCGAACGATGTCGACTTCCATTTCTATGCTTGGTTCTGCCTGCTCCCACTCATCCCCTCCTATTTCACCCTCCGATTGGCGATCCACTGCGTGCGACACGCCTATATATTACTCACGCCAATGGGTGTGGAAGTCTTCCCCTTCTTTAAGCCCGAGAAAAACCTCCAGATCATTTTCTGGCAAGAAGTCGACAGCTTTGACATCACCGAAGCACTGCTAACCCTCCATTCTAGCCCAGAAAAAACCAGCGGCACGGTACTTACGCTAAAACCTCTCGCCGCAGCACAAATCTCCTTGCTTAGAAAAGCAATCGAAGCCAGAACCAGCAGCAACTAAGCACCCTTTCGAAACCATGCGACCACCATCCATCCAGCTCACATCTGTAGCAGACGCCTTCAACGAACACGGTTGGCAACACGAAATCATCGAAGGCCAAGAGGTCCTCACCACTGCATTCGAGGCGCATCACACACGTGTGCAGCTCTTTGCCCAGGTCTTCACCCAGCTCAACTCGCTCACCATCGTCGGTGAAACTGCTTTTGATATCGATGAAATCCGCCAGCCACTTCTACTTGAGCTCCTTCACCGTGCTAACAAGCAAATGAACCTCGGCGGGCTCGAGTACGACCTCGACCGCCGCCGCGTCGTCTTCCGCATCACTAACATCTTCGAGCGTGAGAAATTCGACAAAGACATCGTCTCCACCATGGTCCATTGCTCGATCGCCGAAGTTGACCGCATCATCCCCTTCTGTTCGATCATCCAGCAAACTGCTGAAGACCTCTTAGACGATCTCAACATCGAGCGCCTCCTACTCCGTCAAGACCTGCTGCCACCAGTGCCAGGCGACGAAGAAATGGACATTTAAGGGACACCACCCAAACCAACTTTAAAAAGCCAAGGGATCCCATCCCTTGGCTTTTTTTGCTATTCGGCAGGGACAGATCTCCGAAATGCCCCCCTATCTCACGTACATCCTAGAATGGGCCGTTGAAAATAGTGTCATGGAGGAGGGTAGGTCTATGCCTTCATAGACTCGTCATTCAGCCAGTTGCCTCAGAGAGGCTCTACCCTGCCCCCACATTCGTGTAATTAGTGTCATTCGTGGTAAAAAAAGCTTCATCACCCGAGTAAACTCACGGCTTTCGCATTTTTCGCGGTCAGATTTTACTTCAACTCCCCCAACCGAAAAACAAAAAAGTGCGGTCCCATTACAGAACCGCACTTTATAAATCTTTAGCACCCAACGGATCGAGTCAGGACACCTGCTGGATGAACCAACCTAAGCTTTGGTGCTTAGCTCATTCAGAGGTGGAGCGAATGTTGTCAGGTTGATTCCTTCAACAGCAGCCTTGTATTCATCCATATTTGGAATTCTACCAAGGATTGCAGAAAGAACGACTACAGGCGTGGAGGCGAGCAATGACTCACCTTTTTTACGATCTGAGTCAGCAACAACTCTTCCCTGGAAGAGACGAGTAGATGTCGCCATCACAGTGTCACCTTTTTCAGCTTTCTCCTGGTTACCCATGCAGAGGTTACAACCTGGGCGCTCGAGATACATCATGTTCTCATACTCTGTGCGCGCTGTGCTCTTAGGCGCATCGTCATCGAACTCGAAACCAGAATACTTCTCTAGCAAGTCCCAATCACCTTCATCCTTGAGTTCATCAATGATGTTGTAAGTTGGAGCAGCAACGATGAGTGGTGCTTTAAAGGCAACCTCACCTTGTTGTTCTTCAAGGTTTCTAAGCATTTGAGAAACAATCTTGAAATCCCCTTTGTGCACCATGCATGAACCAACAAAACCGAGATCAACATGCTTCTCACCACCGTAGTAGGAGAGCTCTCTGATCGCATCGTGAGTGTAACGCTTAGACACATCGTCATTGTTCACATCTGGATCAGCGATCATTGGCTGAACAATCTTATCGAGGTCTACCACGAACTCAGCTGAATACTTAGCATTAGCATCTGGGGTCAGTGCTGGATTCTCTCCTGATCTGATTCCAGCAATTCTCTTGTTCGCTTTATCAATCAATCCCTGAAGAACTTGCGGCTCATTGTCCATGCCCTTGTCGATCATGATCTGAATTCTGCTCTTAGCAATCTCGAGTGATTTAATCAGCGTCTCATCTTCTGAAATACAGATCGACGCTTTCGCCTTCATTTCCGCAGTCCAGTCAGTAAACGTGAACGCTTGGTCAGATGGAAGAGTTCCGATATGCACCTCAATGATTCTACCTTGGAATACGTTCTCACCAAACTTCTCAAGCATTTGTAGCTGCGTAGCGTGGACCACATCACGGAAATCCATGTGGGCCTTCATCTCACCTTTGAAAGTAACTTTCACTGATTCAGGCATTGGCATGCTGGCTTCACCAGTAGCGAGCGCTAGCGCGACAGTTCCGGAGTCAGCTCCGAACGCCACACCTTTTGACATGCGTGTGTGAGAGTCACCACCAATGATAACATCCCAGTCATCCACAGCGAGGTCGTTGAGCACCTTGTGGATAACGTCAGTCATCGCATGGTACTTCCCTTTAGGGTCACGCGCAGTGATCAGGCCAAACTTGTGCATGAACTTCATCAGTCTAGGAATGTTAGCCTGAGCCTTCTTGTCCCATACTGAAGCCGTGTGACAACCAGATTGGTAAGCACCATCAACGATTGGCGAAATGACTGTTGCAGCCATTGCCTCCAACTCCTGAGAAGTCATGAGTCCAGTCGTATCCTGTGAGCCAACAATATTCACTTCAACCCGAACATCAGAACCAGCGTGAAGAACCATACCATCTGGAACTCCCACTGCATTTCTGTTGAAGATCTTCTCAACAGCTGTGAGACCTTGGCCTTCGTGAGAAATTAATTTAGCGGGTGCGAAAACTGGAGCCACTTCCACGCCAAGAGTTTTAGCTGCGAATGTCTGCAGCTTCTTACCAAACACGATGGCATAAGAACCACCGGCCTTGATGAACTCCACTTTCTGCGGAGTGAGTGCGGAAGCAATATCAACCAGCTCCTGGTCTCCATTATAGAGCTTCTTCTTCTTGGTGTTCACTGTCAGCACTGTGCCAGTAGCCACTGAATAGGCTTGCTCTAGAACAGCGTCGCCACTCTCATCGAGAACTGTGTTGCCATCGGCATCAGTCTTCTTCACCCAGTTTTTAAGGTCGAGTCCGATTCCTCCAGTCACATCAACAGTCGTCAAGAAGATCGGGGAAATTCCGTTTGTACCAGCAACCACTGGAGCAATATTCACGAATGGAACATACGCACTCGCTTGTCTGCCTGCCCAGAGTGCCACGTTATTGATTCCTGACATTCTGGATGAACCAACACCCATCGTCCCCTTCTCAGAGATCAACATCACACGCTTGTCCGGATGAGCCGCTTGCAGCGCTGAAATCTCATCTTGAGCTTCGGTCGTGATAAAGCACTTACCATGCAACTCGCGGTCCGAGCGTGAGTGCGCTTCGCCACCTGGAGAAAGTAAATCTGTGGAGATATCACCTTCACCTGCAATGTAGGTAACCAGCTCGATTTCTTCCGGTACGTCTGGAAGCCCAGTGAAAAACTCCGCCTTAGCGTAGCTTTCAAGAAGCTCTTTAGCAATTGAGTTGCCAGCCTTATAGCCAGCTTCAAGCTGCTCCATATCAGCCTCGTACAAGAACACCTGCGTCTTAAGAACATCTGCAGCTTGCTGTGCGATCGACTCGTCATCGCCCAAGGCAATGTCCAACAGCACCTCGATCGATGCGCCACCCTTCATGTGGGAAAGCAACTCAAACGCGAAGGCTTGAGTGATTTCCTCAACCACTGATTCACCTAGAATGATCTCCTTCAAAAAGGCAGCCTTCACACCAGCTGCACTGGTTGTGCCTGGTAGTGTGTTATAGGTGAAGAAAATCAGAGAATCTTTCCGATGCTCATTCGTGAGATCTTTGATTTGCGCAACGAGTTCCGCCACCAACGCTCCATTGTCAATCGGCTGTGGGTTCAACCCTTGGCCTTTGCGTTCCTCAATCTCTTTTAAATAGTCTAAATACAAGCTCATAAATTTGCTCGCACTGTCTACTGAACCTCCAATATTTCAAGAAAATTTTCCGCTTCCACCCACGATCAATTAATCACTTTCATAATTCACACAAAAATCACACATAACCCCCCCATCAGGAACGCGCCCTGCTGGGAACGTCAAGCCTCAGATCGGCATATCAATCACCCTTACTTTGGACTGCGCGCGGCTCGACGCCGCTCTGTGGCTGACTGAGGCTCGACTCAGGTGGCAGGCCATCCACCAAAAACTGCCCCCCCTGGGAACGTCAAGCCCCAGATCGGCTAGCGCCATTAGCTCTCCATCATTCGAATCAATAAACATAGAGCCTGCATCGCTTAACATTCTACCAGTTAGACGTAATTTCAAATAGCCTATTGTAGTTTTTAAAGCTTCGACCACCTCAGTAAAACCTCAAAAAACCCATCCAACTCCCGATCCGAACACGTCTCCAAGCTTCATCTAGTCGGCCCATTGACCACTGACCCTTGACCAATGACCGCCCGCAGGGCTCCAGCTCTGAAAACTGAACACTGCCAACTGAACACTTCCTCCCCCATCATTTTAGCCAATAACAACCGCGAACACCATCACTTAACATTCTAATAGTTAGACCTATAAATTTAGCACGTCAGTATGGTTGGCCAGTTTAGTTGCCCTATTAAGCGAGCGTCTCTGGCCAGCGCCAAGCCATTCCCACACTCAACGACCACACTCAACGACCACACTCAACGACCACACTCAACGACCA